>MAAB01001291.1_pt1 | contig 35762 bp, 31 predicted proteins | sample 1115991 | NCBI WGS metagenome assembly MAAB01 (sample SAMN04961124, study PRJNA320927) | seawater metagenome | isolation source: sample BD02T18 sea water enriched with oil for 18 days | place: USA:Gulf of Mexico | collected 2013-07-27
TCAATATCACTGACATGAGCTGATAAATCACGAATAACACCTTGGTCATCCAAAATTGCAGGGACTTCTTGACCCGGCTCTCCTACTCGCATTAATTTCATTTTCTATCCTATTACTACAGTTTTAATTAAATTTTTTTCTACAGTTGTGTGATCCAGCTTACATAGTAAAAATATTATCCATTAACAGCCACTTCTCATCACCTTTAGCCCAAGGAAGCTGTTGCTGAAAAGTCCACATAAGTTTTTCCCACTCAACCACTTGTTCATTTGCTAAATCTGTTTGTTGTTTTGTCTCAAAACTAAAGTCGGCATTTACATCCATGATCATAAAGAGCCTATTACCTACTAAGTAAATGTCTAATTTTTCAATGCCAGAGCCCTTTATGCTTGCTATAATCTCAGGCCATACTTCCTCTGCCTTATGATACTTTTTATATTCTGCAATCAGCTTTGGATCATCTTTCAAATCTAACGCAAAACAATGCCTTGTTGTCATATCATCGACCTTACCTTTTATTTACTTGGAATTAGCTACTTGGGCAAATGCTTTTGACTACGCTTGCCATAAATCGCAATCACGACAAAACAAAATAAAGGTAAAATAAACGAGGCTTTCGTGGCAGAAAAGCCGTCAAATACTACTTTCATATCAATAATAGAGGCTTGCGCCATAGGTAAGAAAGTACCGCCAACAATAGCCATAATAAGCCCTGCTGCACCTAATTTAGCATCATCACCCGTGCCGGTTAATGCAATGCCGTAAATGGTAGGGAACATCAGTGACATACAAGCAGAAATCCCCACTAACGCATAAATACCAGCAACGCCTGATAAGAAAATAGTTAGCAAGGTAAATAACATGCCACCTGCGGCTAATACCATTAATAACTTGCCTGCATTGATGTATTTCAATAAGAAGGTACAAACAAAACGACTTAAACAAAAAATTATCATCGCATAGATATTTAACATTTGTGATTTAGCTTCTGCAGCCTGCTCGCTCATTCCTAATTTTACAAATACCTCAGTGCCGTAATGAATAATAAAAGTCCAACACATAATTTGGGCGCCAACGTAAAACATTTGGGCAACCACACCTTCACGATAGTTTTGATTGGCGAGTAAACGCTTAAAAGTGCCTTTAATATCTAAGCTTTGTGATTTTTCTTCTGTTACCGGCATTTTCTTAAAAGCGATAATAGCCAGTACAATAATAACCACAACACCAATGGCTAAATATGGGTCTCGAATAACGGCTAAATCATTATTGGTGATCGCGGATAGCTGTTCTAAAGCTTGTTCTGTACCATCAGCAGCTAATTCACGTCGCTCTGCATCTGTAGCAGGGTTTAACTTTTGAATAATAAATTGTGTAGCGACAAACATCCCCAATAGAGAGCCAACGGGATTAAACGCCTGCGCTAAGTTTAATCGTTGTGTTGCTGTAGAAGCTGGCCCCATTGATAAAACATAAGGATTTGCACTGGTTTCTAAAAATGACAAACCACAGGTCATAACAAAAAACGCTAATAAAAAGGGAGCAAATGCTTGTGTCCCTGCCGCAGGAATAAATAATAATGCGCCTAAAGCATAAAACGTTAGCCCCATCATTAAGCCCGCTTTGTAAGAGAACTTTTTAATAAATATCGCAGCTGGTATCGCCATTACGCCATAGCCACCATAAAAAGCTACTTGTACCCAAGTGCCTTCTGCGGCCGACATTTGTAATACTTTAGAAAAAGCTTTAACAAGGGGGTTAGTGATGTCATTGGCAAAACCCCATAATGGGAAACACAAAGTCACTAAAATAAATGAGAACAAATAAGCTTTAGGAACAACTTCTGTAGAAGTTTGTTCTACCTTTATCTCTTCAGGTGTGGATACGTTAGCCATAATACGCCTTATAGTTATTGTTTTTTCATCAAGTAAAATTAGTTATTAATGGTGACAAAACCGCCATCTATCGGGAAGTTACTTCCGGTAATAAACGCTGCTTCATCTGAGCATAAATAAGCGATAAGCCCTGCTATTTCTTCTACTTTACCCATACGACCAATAGGTTGACTTTTTGAAAGTTTGTCAAACATTTCATCACGATTGTCTGGGTAGTTTTTATCTAAGAAGTTATCAACAAAAGGGGTATGAACACGCCCCGGTGCGATACAATTACAGCGGATACCATGGTCAATATAATCACGTGCCACTGAATAGGTCATGGTCAATACCGCGCCTTTACTCATGGAGTAAGCAAAACGATCTTCAATGCCAACAGTTGCAGCAATAGAAGCCATATTTAAAATGACACCCGATTGACGCGTTTTCATTGAATCAATCACGGCTTTCATCATGTTATAACAGCCTTTGACGTTCACTTGATATATACGGTCAAGATCGTCTTCTTCGGTATTTTCTAAATTGCCTATGTGGGCAATACCTGCATTGTTGATCAAAATATCAATTTTTTGTTCAGTTAATATCTCATCAACAATGGCATTGACTTCCGCTTGCTTGGCAACGTTACATGCAAAAACACTCACACTGCCGTTGTTTGATTCTATTATTTCTTTGGTTTTGTTTGCGCCAGCCATATCCAGATCAAAGATAATGACGTGAGCGCCTTCTTGTGCAAACTTAATAGACGTTGTTTGGCCAATACCGCTACCACCACCAGTGATTAAGGCGACCTTTCCTGCAAATCTATTACTTGTGAAGGTGCTTGTATTAGTATTAATCTGAGTGCTCATGAAAATCCTTAAAAATTGTTCTTTAAATTCGGTAAAACTGTTGAGCATTTGTCGACCAAACAAGTTGTTGTTCTTTCTCTGGCAAATGTTTTAAAAATGACTCTACTTGTTTTACCCAAGATGAATAATCTGAAGCTAATTTAACAACAGGCCAATCACTGCCCCACATTAGACGTTCAGCGCCAAAACTCGTTAATAAATGCGCCATGTAAGGGGTAAGTTTTGACAAAGATGGCTCATTACCGGCTTCAGTAACTAATCCTGATAACTTACAAAAGGCAGATGTATCTGAAGCAATAAGCGTTATTTTTTCAAACCATTGTGGTGTTAACTCATTGGCAATGTCTGGCTTAGCACCATGGTCAACAACCACGTTTAGTTCTGGGTACCGTAATAACAATGCATATAATGCATCGAGGTGTTTTGGCATCACTAAAGCATCAAACGTTAAATTGTTCTCAACAAGGTATTCAAAAACAGGTGCTAATTCAGGTTTTAGCATCCAATTGCTATCAGCAATATCCTGTATCATCGGACGAATGCCTTTAAAATATGGGTTCTCACCCAAATGAGCTAATTGCGCTACGGCATCAGGACATTCCATATCCACCCAACCAACAACGCCGCCAATAAATTCATTGTCTTGAGCAAGCTGTAATAAAAATTGTGTTTCAGCTATTGTTTCAGCTGCTTGTACTAACACTGTTTTTTCAACACCTGCACTTGTTAATATCGGTTGAAAATCAGTTGGTAAAAAGTCTCTATATAGCAACTCGAGCTCAGGAGTTAACCAAGCATAGTCACCACGTGCTAGTTGCCAAAAATGTTGATGAGAATCGATACGTTTCATGATTTCTAGCTTTTTCCTTCGTTAGCTTTCGTTAGATAGAGGAATAGGCGCTTCAATATGTAAAATATTAGCTTGTTGTAAACGCTGCCAAAATTCAGCTGGAATAACTTCATTAAACTGGGCTACCGTCGACTCGACTCGACTCGCGGAGCTTAAGCCTGGAATGGTACTTACTACGGCGGGGTGAGCTAATGGAAATTGCAATGCAGCTGCAGCAAGGGATATATTAAATTCTTGGCAAATATCTTCTATTTTTGACACTAATTGAATGATGTCATCACTTGCTGGTTCATAATTGTAATGAGGAATCACACCTTCACGGCGCACACCTGTGGCTAATATCCCTGAATTATAAGGACCGCCTAAGATGATAGAACTATTTTCTTTTAAACAACGTGGCAGAAAAGTGTCTAACGCTTTTTGCTCCAATAAGGTGTATCTTCCTGCTAATAAAAAACAGTCAAAATAACCATGGTCCATCGCTTGTTCACAGACTTCATATTCATTTACGCCAAGGCCAATAGCAGAGACTAAACCTTGAGAGCGCAATTCATCCATGGCCTTATAGCCACCTTCCATCGCTATTTTAAACAAACGATCATGCTCATCACCATGAGTCATTCGGCCAATATCATGCATATACAAAATATCAATTTTTGATAAGCCTAGTCGTTGAATACTATGCTCAAATGAGCGCATTACACCATCGTATGAATAATCGTATTCTGGCTCAAAAGGCATTGGCGAGCAAAAGCCATATTTATCTTCTGCTTTTGCACAAGGCGTTAAAATTCGACCAACTTTCGTTGATAGAACATAGTCGTCAGCATCAACACGTCTTAATGCATCGCCTACACGGCGCTCACTTAAACCAAAACCATAATAAGGCGCTGTATCAAATTGATTAAGACCAAGCTCTAAAGCCTTTTCAATGCTCAACTGTGCTTCTTCCTCTGGCATTGCTCGATACAAATTACCCAATGTAGCGGCGCCAAAGCCAAGTTCAGTGACGTGTAGTTTGGTTTGTCCAATTTGTCGCTTTTTAAACATTAAATCACTCTCGGTTATCTAGTTGAAGGCAAACATGATGGGCCAATGGCTTCAAACTTCTTATAAGTTAAGACAAACTCTTGATGCCCTAATTCTTCAGATTTAGATTGCTGACCTTGAGCCACCTTCTGAACAAGTTGATAAATTTCATCGCCAACTTCTTGTACACTTGCCTCGCCATTGATCACTTTACCGGCATTAATGTCCATATCCTCAGACAAATTTCTATAGGTATCAGGGTTTGCACAAATTTTTATCACGGGCGAAATAGCAGAGCCAACAACAGAGCCACGGCCTGTAGTAAATAAAATCAGGTGTGAACCAGAAGCGATCATCTCAACAATTTCAGCACTATCAGCTATATTAGGAAAACCGTAAAGCGGGTCGCCATCAGGGACAACGTCCATTAAATATAGGCCACCCTGCTTAGGAATATCCCCTGGTTTTATTAAACCATGTATTTTAGAACTGCCTGATTTTGCATAAGCGCCCATCGACTTTTCTTCTTGAGTAGTTAAGCCACCTTCAGCATTACCGGGAGCAAAACTACCATAGCCCATAACCGTATAATATTGTTCTGCTTTTTCAACAGATTTCATAATTTCGACGCCAAGCTCTGGGGTAATAGCGCGATCGGCCATTATCTGCTCACAACCAATTAATTCACCCGTTTCTTCAAAGATACACGTTGCTTTCTTTTCAATTAATTGATCAAAACAATGGCCAACAGCTGGATTTGCCCCAATACCACTGGTTCCATCAGAGCCACCACAAATAGTGCCAACTGTTAACTCACCAATATCCATTGGTACTAATTCAAAATTCTTAGCACCTTTAAGTAATTGACTCACATGCTCTACACCAGCTGATATTGTTTTTTTAGTACCACCAGCTTGCTGAATAACTAAAGTCTCGACATTACGGCCACTTGCTTTCACTGTATCGGCAAGTTGTTCTCTATTAAAACTTTCACAACCTAGCGAAACTATAAGTACACCAGCAACATTAGGGTGCGTACATAATCCTTCCATAATTTTTAATGAATACTCATTTGGGTAGCATCCAGGAAAGCCAATAAGTTGCACATTTTCATTATTGCTTTGATTCACAATCACTCTAGCCACATGATGAGCACATTCAACCAAGTAGGTAACAAGAATTATATTTCGGATGCCTTTTCGGCCATCAGCTCTTAAATAACCTTTCACTATTTATCCTCAATTTTATTTTGACGTGTATGACTTGGAATATAATCACTTTTGACATTGTGCATATGCACGTGTTCACCTACACCAATAACATCTGTAGCCGAACCGATAGCAGCACCATATTTAATTATTTTTTCACCTGGAGAAAGAATTTTACGCGCTATCTTGTGGCCAATATCGATATTGGTATTTACTCTGACAAGTTTATCTTCCAATAGAAGTTCAACACCTGCCAGCACCCTTTCACAACAAACAAATATATTGTCTTCCATATTTAAAAGTACAAATCGTTTATCTGTCATTTACTCACACCTTAATTAAAAACCAATCAAACAACTCAAATAATTCAAGCTACATATCCAAAAACCTATAATTCAATTTAACCACTAACGAAAATCAAGGTCAAGAATTAAATGTATTTTTATATACAAAAACAACACAAAATCTAACTTACTAGATAAACACATCGATTGACACTAGTGCTACCTGTCTTCGCTATTTTGATTTAGATATGAAGTAGAAAAGCTTCTTTGTTGTTTTTTAAAGGGACTAAGGTAATTTTATTAACCCCCAAGTAAATTATTATTGAAGATAATGAAATTAAAACTGAGAACTTGGATAGAGGAGAGGAATAGGCAAGTGCTAAATTTAGAGCTGAAAGCTGTGGCACAATGTGCCCCATACCGCCATAGAATCATACAAATTTAATACCTAAAATCATATTAATCTAATGTCCGCTTTGGTATTTTCTAATCAATTAGAATTTTTGACTTTATAAATTCCTGATGAAATTTAGAACGATTCTATTATCTAACGCTGGGCTGATTTTCATCGGTTCAAATGTCGCTAGATAAGCCAAGGCTAAGGTCTTCTTTCGTATCTTTGCTGACTATTTTGAGGTCTATTTTTCATTAATAAAAGGGTTAGCAGTGTGGCATTAGTTATCGTTAATATATGAAATACCAACGACAGCATAGAGATTATTACAGACCATCAATAAACAATAAAAAAGCCTGAATATTGCTATTCAGGCTTTCGTTTAAATGGTTAGAGCTAGACTAATAGATTTAAAATCTATTACATCATGCCTGGCATACCACCCATGCCACCGCCCATGCCGCCCATATCAGGCATTGCTGGACCAGCGTCTTGTGGTGCATCGGTAATCATTGCTTCAGTGGTTAACATTAAGCCAGCAACAGAAGCTGCAAACTGTAAGGCACTGCGCGTTACTTTAGTTGGGTCTAAAATACCCATGGCAATCATGTCACCGTAAGTACTGTTACCCGCATTGTAACCATAATTGCCTTCACCGTTACGCACTTCGTTTAATACTACTGATGGCTCGTCACCACAGTTAGCAACGATTTGACGAAGTGGCGCTTCCATAGCGCGAATAGCAACATTAACACCGTGTGTTTGGTCTTCGTTTGCACCTTCAAGATCTTTAATTGCCGTTGCCGCACGAACTAGCGCAACACCACCACCAGCAACAACACCCTCTTCAACCGCTGCGCGAGTTGCGTGTAAAGCATCTTCAACACGGGCTTTTTTCTCTTTCATTTCAATTTCAGTAGCTGCGCCTACTTTAATTACCGCAACACCGCCTGCCAATTTAGCTAAACGCTCTTGAAGTTTTTCTTTATCATAATCTGAAGATGAATCTTCAATTTGACCACGAATTTGAGCAACACGTGCTTGGATATCAGCTTCGTCACCAATTCCATCAATAATAGTAGTATTGTCTTTAGAAATAATGACACGCTTAGCCTGACCTAAATCTTCTAAAGTCGCTTTTTCTAGTTCCATACCAATTTCTTCTGAAATTACCGTACCGGCAGTTAAGGTAGCAACATCTTGTAGCATTGCTTTACGACGATCACCGAAACCAGGCGCTTTAACAGCTGCCACTTTCACAATACCGCGCATGTTATTTACTACCAATGTTGCTAAGGCTTCGCCTTCAACATCTTCAGCAATAATTAATAATGGCTTACCGGCTTTAGCAACACCTTCTAACGTGGTTAATAATTCGCGAATGTTCGATACTTTCTTATCAACTAACAGGATGAATGGGCTTTCTAATTCAACTGTGCCGTTTTCTTGGCTGTTGATGAAATAAGGCGATAAATAACCACGGTCGAACTGCATACCTTCAACAACATCTAGCTCGTCAGTTAAGGCTTGACCTTCTTCAACAGTAATAACACCTTCTGTGCCTACTTTTTCCATTGCTGTTGCAATGATTTGCCCTACCGTTTCATCTGAGTTAGCTGAAATAGTACCTACTTGCTCAATCGCTTTATTGTCAGTTACCGGTGTTGACGTGTCTTTTAATGCAGCAACGGCAGCGATTACTGCTTTGTCGATACCGCGCTTAAGATCCATTGGGTTCATACCCGCAGCAATTGATTTCAAACCTTCGTTAACAATAGCTTGCGCTAAAACAGTGGCGGTTGTAGTACCATCACCGGCTTCATCATTGGCTTTAGAAGCAACTTCTTTAACCATTTGTGCGCCCATGTTTTCGAATTTATCTTCTAATTCGATTTCTTTGGCAACAGAAACACCATCTTTAGTGATTGTTGGACCACCAAATGATTTATCTAACACTACGTTACGACCTTTAGGGCCTAACGTTACTTTTACCGCATCGGCTAATACATTTACGCCTTTAAGCATTTTTACGCGTGCGTCATTTCCAAATAATACGTCTTTTGCAGCCATGTTATTTATTCCTATAATTTTGTTTATTCATTAAATAATTAAATTCGAATTTCTACGACTACTCAACAATTGCCAAGATGTCTGATTCAGCAAGAATCAATACTTCTTCACCGTCAATTTTTTCAGTTTTAGCGCCGTAACCTTCAGAGAAAATCACTTGATCGCCCACTTTTACGTCTAATGCGCGTACTTCACCGTTTTCTAGAATTCGGCCGTTACCAACAGCAACAACTTCACCGCGAGTAGATTTTTCTGCGGCACTACCTGTAAGTACAATGCCACCGGCTGACTTTGATTCAACTTCTTTACGCTTTACGATTACGCGATCGTGTAATGGACGAATGCTCATTAATTATCTCCTGAGAATATTGAGTTTTAACAAATTTAAATAATGTGTAACTAGTGGATAAGTAAATGGGGCTAAAAATGCGCTTCACAAGTCTTTTAGCTAATTTTTTAAGCTATTTCCCTGAGTAAACTAACCCTTCCTTTGAAAGTCACCCTCTATGGTTTCGCTTTTCTGGGTAATTTCAGCTTGCTCTTGGCTAAAGTCTTTCGGGTTATCAACCTCATTTTCATAAACATTGCCACCTGCTTGCGTGAAAGTTGATGAATGAAAATGCGCATTGGCACCAAATGCTCTGCCTTGATTATTTTGCATATGTTTCTGTACTGAATTGGCTAATGCTTTACGCACATTAGGCACAAGTAACAATAATCCAAAAGCGTCAGTAACAAAACCCGGCGTGACTAAAAGCACGCCAGCGACTAATAGCATTAGCCCGGTCACTATTTCTCCGGAAGGCATTTCACCTTGAGCCATCTTTGCTTGTACTGATTGCAATGTAGCCAATCCTTGTTGACGTACATACTTTGCCCCAAGCCATGCACTAATGATAACAATAGCCACTGTTGGCCATGCGCCAATGAGTTCTCCTACTTGCATTAACACAGTAATTTCAATAATAGGTACAATAATAAAAAGTGCAAATAATACGCGAAACATAAAGACTCCTATTTTCTTTGTAAGATATATTGGGGTTAACAGGTCTTTTTCAAGGCAAGCATTAATGGGCTGATTCTGTATTAAGTTTTTGTTAACTGTTAGAGTATCAACCTTAGATAAAATAATTAGCGCAATATATGTATCAACTAGTTTTAACTACCTGCCCTAACGAAGTGGTTGCTAAAGATATCGCTCAGCATTTGGTAACTGAAAAATTAGCTGGATGTGTCAATATAATTCCCAATATTACTTCGGTTTACTGTTGGAAAAATGAATTACAGTGTGACAGTGAAGTGCAATTGTTAATAAAAACAACGAGTGAAATATTTGACGCTCTTAATGCTCGTATCAATGAGTTACACCCCTATGAAGTGGTGGAGGTTATTGCCTTGAATATCCAGCAAGGTGATAAGCATTATTTAAACTGGATAACTGAATCGTTGAAGTAGTACCGATGAAACAAAATTCTTTCCTTTATGGTTTATTTTTAGTTGTGCTTTTGAGTGTTGCAACTTTCTTGCCGCTTGCCGGCCAAGCTCAACAGTCAATCTTTGACACCTCTGATTCATCACTTTTTAGTAATGACGATGAGTTTTTAAAAGTAGACCAAGCATTTATTTTTAATTTCGATCAGGATAAAAGCCAGCTACAAATCAGTTTTGATATTAGTGAAGGTTACTATCTCTATCGTCATCAATTTAAGGTCACTAGTGAAAATGCTTTGTTATCTGAAGTGACGTTACCAAAAGGGATTGACCACGAAGATGAGTTTTTTGGTGTACAGCAAATTTATACTGAGCAGGTTAGCTTCACGGTAAACATTGAACAAGCCGATAAAAACGCATCGGTTACCGTACGCTACCAAGGGTGTGCAGATAAGGGTTTATGTTATCCTCCAACGAAGAAAAAAATTGACCTCGATGAAGTTATATCTCAAACAATAAACAACGAGTCGTCAACGATATTGTCTGCATTAAGTGCTGTTAATAGTACTGCTGAGACACCAAACACAAATGAAATTGCTAAAATAAGTGAACAACACCAATTAGCAGACATGTTAAAACAAGATAGCTTATTACTAACACTATTGGCGTTCTTTGTTGGCGGACTACTTTTATCATTTACACCTTGTGTATTTCCAATGTACCCCATTTTAACGGGCATTATTGTTGGTGCTGGAAAAAACCTTACCACGAAGAAAGCATTCACCTTATCTTTTTTCTATGTTCAAGGTATGGCTATTACCTACACTATACTCGGTATTGTTGTAGCGCTTGCTGGCGCACAATTTCAAGCGATGTTTCAACACCCCATTGTACTGATTGCACTTAGCGTTTTATTTATATTTTTAGCTTTGTCCATGTTTGGTCTGTTCAATTTAGCATTACCGGCAAGTTGGCAAAATAAATTGAATAACCTGAGCAATAAACAAAAGGGTGGCTCTATTTTTGGTGTGGTAATGATGGGGGTAATCTCGGGCTTAGTCGCCTCTCCTTGCACTACGGCGCCATTAACAGGAGCTCTGCTCTATATTTCTCAAACAGGTGATGTGGTATTGGGTGCCTCAGCTTTATATGCACTGAGTCTAGGTATGGGCTTACCCCTTCTTATTTTAGGTAGTTCTGGCGGTAAATTACTCCCTAAAGCAGGTGCTTGGATGAATATCATCAAAAATATTTTTGGTATATTATTACTAGCCGTACCTATTTTCTTATTAGAGCGTTTTATTCCCGCTATAGCGGCCCAAGCATTGTGGGCATTATTAGTACTGGGGGCTGCAAGTTACTTTTACGTCGCTAATCAAAATTCAGCGACTAATAAGCCAAAAGGCTTTACCTATGGTTTGCGCTCGTTATTGATCTTTTTAATGATGTTTATTGGTGCCAATATGGCTTACCAGTTGGTTATGCCAAGTAATCAACAAGTTGCCACTGTGAAAAATCAGCAGCAACAAATGCAACACTTTGTACATGTATCAAATCTACAAGAGTTACAAAATGCAGTTCAAGAGGCAAATCGTCAAGGAAAAACGGTGATGGTTGATTTGTATGCAGACTGGTGTATAGCGTGTAAAGAGTTTGAAAAATATACCTTCCCTGAAAAGTCAGTACAAGATGCCTTAGCAAACTCAGTATTAGTGCAAATAGATTTAACTGAAACAAGTGCATCAAAGAACGTGCAATTAATGGAGCACTTCGATGTATTTGGCTTACCTTCTATTCTATTTTTTGACTTACACGGTAAAGAGTTAAGTCACCAACGTGTTACAGGGTTTATGGGAGCAGATGAATTTAGTGCTCATATAAGGGCTATATTTTGACATATTAGCTTAATATAATGAAACTCACTTACTTGGGATAAATATCAGTAAGTGAGTTTCATTATGCTCGCATAAAATAAGTAGTGATTGGTTAGTTTACAGCATTTTAGCTGGTTGTTTTCCTACTTGAGTTTTCCAGTACCCTTCATTGATATGGTTTTGAATAAATTCAATCAACTCCATTTCAGGTACCGGTTTTGAAAAGTAATACCCTTGTATTAAATCGCAACCATTTTCTGTCAGGCTGCGTAATTGTGCTGCTGTCTCAACACCTTCGGCAATCACTGTTAAATCTAGGTTTTTAACCATCGCAATTGTTGACATAATTATTTGATAATCAGCATGATTTTCTAACATACCGAACACAAAGCTCTTATCTATTTTAATGACATCAATGGGCATTTTTTTAATATAAGCCAGTGAAGAGTAACCCGTGCCGAAATCATCTATTGCGAAGCTAAACCCGATCTCTTTAAGATTGTCCATCATAGCAATAGTGTGATCAATATCCTTTACCAAGGTTTGTTCTGTAAGCTCTAATTCAAAACTTGATGCTGATAGAGAAAACTTATCCATTAAACTTCTAAAGTAGCTTGGCAAGTTGACATCATTGAATTGACCTGCTGATAAATTAATGGCAATTCTAATATCTTTAAGACCTTGTCTTTTGATCATAACCGCTAATTCAAAACAGCGATGAATAATCCAATAACCCAGTTCGATCATATATTGAGAATTTTCAAGAATAGGAATAAAGTCTTCTGGAGAGATCATTCCTCGTTCAGGGTGTTGCCAACGCAGCAAAGCCTCAAAGCCATATAATTTTTTATCTGCTGCTCGTAATTGTGGTTGCAAACTGAGGCTAAACTCTTGCTTTGAAAGCGCCTGCCTCACTTCTCCTTCTAGCATCACTCTTTGTGCAACTCGTTGGTACATTTCATGATGATAAACATGATACTGAGCACCACCATTATCTTTGGCTTCGTACATAGCAATATCCGCATGAGAGATTAAATCTTCCGCTTTTTCATCGACAAATTCGGTATACGAAATACCTATGCTAGTAGAAACATAAAATATGCTTGAGCCTAATCTTATTGGCTCTTTAAATTGCGCTAATAACTGTTCCGCAACATTGATGGCCTCATTGACTGACTTCAAATCACCTAGCACAACAACAAATTCATCACCACCAAAGCGGCAAGCTAGATCATACTGACCAACACTCAAACGTACCCGTTTTGCTGCTTGAATTAACAGTTTATCCCCTTCAGGATGACCATTACTGTCATTTACTTTCTTGAAATCATCTAAATCAAGGAATAAAACCGCTACGCCACCAGGGTATCGACCAATATTAACTATCGACTTACGTAACTGATAATTCAGCATATTTCTATTAGGTAGCCCGGTAAGTAAATCATACATGGCAATATTTTCTAGTTCTTTCGTTTTCTGCTCTACTTCTATATTTAGCTGCTCTAGCTCATAACTAAGCTCTAAGGCTGAATCAGTTAGAACGTCAAGCTCATCAGAAAATAAAATAGGCCTTTTTAATTTTACTTGTCTAAATTGATCGAATTTTTTATTTGCCAATAAAGGTAGCGCACCAGATAAACGTAACAAACGTTTGGTAAATGGACGTGCCACCGAAAAGACAAAAAGACCAAGTAAGAAAAATAGACCACTTAAAGAGATGAGGAATTGCAACCTATAACGATCATTTTTCTCTTTGAAGGGAGTTACATCATCTATTAAGGATAAATAAAATGCTCTCTTTTGATTTTTTGCTAACGGTAAAAGATTAACTAAATAGTTGTTGTCGAGATGATCTATTTGTAAGCCTTGTTCAAGTACAAAGTTTACATTGCTCTCTGTATTCGCCTCAAGTAATGACTGGACTAAATTCATATTTGAAGCTGAAACAATATCTACATTATCTAGTGTGTTATTTAACTTAGAAAAACTGATTACAGCAACATCGCTATTTAACGAAGTATTGATGGCATAAAGCATATCAACAAGACTAGCGCTCAAAGTTATGATAACAACATCACCTCGGTTATTTATTAGTGGCAAGCTCAGAATTAACTGACATTGACTTGGACAATAAATCTGATGATATGGACTTTGTAGCCTTATGACTTGATCGACATTTTCATGTACTATCGCTGGTAACATTGAAGTTACAAAGAGTGAAGTTTTTTGTTCATCAACTAACCAGACATTTTCTACATTTAAATTAAGCTGTAAACCATCAAACTGTGCCGCTAGTTGTTGTGCGAAAATGGTAAAATCATCTTGTTGAGAAAACTGGGTGATCTCGGAGAAAGATTCGAGCCAAACATTGAGCTTTGAGCGTAATATATCGCTATGCAAATTAAATTGAGCTTGACCACGATCTAAAGTATTTTGTTGAAATTGCTTATAGTCATCTTGCAACCTCGACAATGACAAAGCGGAAAAACCTATAGCCAACAACAATAGCGTAGAAACTATTAATAATAATAACTTGGTTGGCACACTGATAAATTTTTTAGTCATTAGTCAAACTACCTGCTAAAACCAATACATAAGTTGCATAGCCCACAACTGCCAATTCTCATTGCTATTTATTCTAGGGTTAGGCATTACAACAGGAGTTAACCTACCTGCACCTTGGAACCAGTGATACTCTAACCTTAAGCGCAAATTGCTGGCAAAGTCATAAGATAAACCTACCGTTGTATCTCTGTGATAACCGAAATAGGCAGGCACAAGACCGCCAGTCTCTGCTGCCAATTTTTTACCGTCTTTGTCATTTTTATCATTATAAAAGTACTCATATCTTGCTAAAAGTGATAACTCATCATTAAGCTTGTACCTTGATTGCATATACATACCTTGAGCTACTGGCGTTTTATCAAATGCGGGATGATAAAAACCTTTGGTAGTAAATACAGATTGATATATTTCACCGCTTAGCTCCCATTTTTCACCTTCATAAAGAGCGTTTAAAGTAGAGAATTGAAAAGAAAATAGGCCATTAAAAAACAGATCAAGATTAGCAGCCGTTTCATAACTAAAATCAGAATCTAAGTAAGAAACACCAAACCGCCAAGATGAAAAAGCTGGCTGCCAATAAATACTAGTTTGAGTCTCAAAATCTTGTTTTACTTTACCTAAAGCTAGGTCGCTTAATAGAATAGATGATTGCTTGGTTGAAATACTTGAAGCGCCATATGTCAAATTAAAATCAAAATCACCATAATTATCATCACTATAGCTTAACTTGATTGCTGCGCCATCAGCGCCGACAGCAATATCCCTGAAACCATCAAAATATACCGATTGTGGCAATATAATACTTGGTCGTGCAAAGGGAATATCTCTAGAACTAGAATATAACCAATGATTGTTTTTAAAACGGCCAACATAGATATTAGCTTTCCAATCACCTTTATCATATGCAGTCCAATCTAGTAAGGCATAATCTACACGTACCCCTTCTTCATATCGGTTGCCGCCATTAAGGTAAACCACTTGCCCTGCAAGTCTTAAATTAGGGCTTAACCGATAAGAGCCATTGATTCCAAATTCAGTTAATTTTGTTGATAGTCCGCCATCATCATCGACAAAATTACTGCCGTTCACATCGATTAACCCTTGCGCAGCAAAACCATGAATTTGAATGTCTTGTTCAGCAGCTTCTGCAGGAACAATAAACAGACAAAAAATTGTGAACGCTACTATCAAAAACAGTTTAGTCATAGACATAGTCACCATTTTAAGCTTCAATTTGAACAACATTTACTGTCTCCTCATCCTTGATATTCTCTACATACCCAATAGCACCGGGGGTTTCCTTTACAGCATTTATCAACTCCTCTGGGCTATTGACCATAATAGGCGCAACCCCTAATCCAGAATAAGTCAGTTTATTCCATATACGATCAAGTTGATAAGGAAACATTTGCAAACGCTCTTTACTAAAATTGACATGAAGAACGTGTTGCCTTGGTAATACATATACAGTGATTCTGCTACCGTCAGGCCATTGAGTCTGTCGCATTGTATATATACGGCGTAATTGTGAGGTGGTGATTTTGGGCTCACTAACAGATGGGTGCACAATTACTTCAACAGCCAAAGCCGTTAAACTAAAGCAGCCATAAAATACTAGCAAGCATAAAGAATAAAGTGTTTTGATAATTCAGTCCTTTTATACTTAACAATATTCACGTATGAATAATGATTAAGCATTTACCAACTATTAAGTGGGGGATTTAATAGGCATGGTAATTGGTACTAGTTACAAGAATAGCTACAAATCTATAGCTTATTGAAAATATTAAATAAAGCTTAATACTCGCCAATAAGATATCAGAAGTTACCTGCCTGTTACAACTATTAGTTGCTCCCATAGCAAAACCTAACAGTTGCAGTAATATTTATAATAACAATTTGAAATATAACAACAAAAGTAACATTCGATTGTTATAACAATCATCCTACAAATATATAATCCCTTAAAAAACAGTTCCTTATAAATATGTAACTATTACATAAGTGTAGTAAATAATAGAAAAAAACACCAATATTGAGTAACACAAAGAGATAAGACCAGTATTTTGCTGCTATATTCTGCGAAAACACTATAATATTCGCCAATATTAAAAAAATGGCTTTTTCATTCACAAAATTATTATTTTATGCAATTATAAATACTAGTTTTGTTTTACAGGTGTTTTTAACGAAGATGACCTCAAAGTTTACAGTTTTAGTGCTAAATGGGCCAAATTTAAATATGCTGGGTAAGCGTGAACCTGAAATTTATGGTGCCCAGACATTAGATGAAATAATTAATCAGCTAAAAAAACAAGCTCAAAAGAAAGAGATTGCACTATCCCATTTGCAATCCAATGCTGAGCACCTATTAATTGAAGCAATACATCAAGCATATCAAAAGGTTGATTTTATAATCATCAACCCTGCCGCATTCACGCATACCAGTGTTGCTATTCGTGATGCATTGTTAGCGGTAGCGATACCTTTCATCGAAGTACATTTATCAAATGTGCATGCAAGGGAAGAATTTAGGCATCATTCATATTTATCGGATGTTGCTCAAGGGGTTATTTGTGGCTTAGGTACAAAGGGATATCACTATGCACTTGAATCAGCACACAATTGGCTAACTCAACAACAAGAGTAGCCTCAGCACAAGCAATTACAGTTAATAGCTTGCTATTAACTTATATTAAATTAAGCAAAACCAAAACAAGGTATTACAATGGATATTCGCAAAATAAAAAAACTAATTGAACTCGTTGAAGAGTCAGGCATTAACGAATTAGAAATTTCTGAAGGTGAAGAATCGGTACGCATAAGCCGCGGTGGAAACATTATGGCTCATGCACCTATGATGCAAGCTGCACCTATGGTTGCTCCAGCTCCAGTAGCACCGGCAGCAGCGCCTGTTGCTGAGGCGGTGCCTGCAGTGACTGGCCATGTAGTTCGATCACCTATGGTAGGTACTTTCTATGCTTCTGCTTCTCCTGATTCTCCTGTATTTACTGAAGTGGGCAAGCATGTAAATGCTGGCGATACTTTATGTATTGTTGAAGCAATGAAAATGATGAACCAAATTGAAGCAGACAAATCTGGTGTAATTAAAGAAATTCTAGCGCAAAACGAAGATGCGATTGAATTTGACCAGCCGCTTTTCATCATTGAATAAGCCCACTGATTCTCAGACACAAGGGTTACTCCATGTTAGATAAAGTTGTTATCGCCAACCGTGGCGAAATTGCCTTAAGAATATTACGCGCCTGTAAAGAGCTCGGCATTAAAACCGTTGCTGTACATTCAACCGCAGATAAAAACTTAAAGCACGTATTGTTAGCCGATGAAACCATTTGTATAGGTAAAGCGCCAGCACCGGATAGCTACCTTAATATACCAATGATTATTACCGCCGCTGAAGTCACTAACGCAGTAGCAATCCATCCAGGTTATGGGTTTTTAGCAGAAAATGCTGACTTTGCGGAGCAAGTAGAAAACTCAGGTTTTGCTTTTATTGGTCCAAAAGCCGAAAGCATCCGTATAATGGGCGATAAAGTTGCCGCGATTCGTGCAATGAAAGCTGCTGGAGTTCCTTGTGTACCCGGTTCAGATGGTCCATTGACTGCCGATGAAGAAGTCAATAAGGCTCATGCCAAACGTATTGGTTACCCTATCATTGTTAAAGCAGCTGGCGGCGGCGGCGGACGAGGTATGCGCGTTGTTCGTACCGAAGAAGAGCTTATAGACTCTATTGCTTTAACAAAGAAGGAAGCAGGTACAATTTTCAAAAATGATATGGTTTACATGGAAAAATTCCTTGAAAATCCACGTCATGTTGAAATTCAAATAATGGCTGATGGTCAAGGCAGTGCAATTCACCTAGGTGAACGAGACTGTTCAATGCAGCGTCGCCATCAAAAAGTTGTTGAAGAAGCGCCAGCACCAGGAATTACGCCTGAAATGCGCGCTAAAATAGGTGAGCGTTGTTGCAATGCCTGTATTGAAATAAATTACCGTGGCGCTGGTACTTTTGAATTTTTATATGAAAATGGTGAGTTCTATTTCATTGAAATGAACACCCGTATTCAAGTTGAACATCCCGTATCTGAAATGGTTACTGGCGTTGATTTAATAAAAGAGCAATTACGTGTCGCAGCAGGTCAGCCATTATCTTACACTCAAGATGATATAAAAATTGCAGGCCATTCAATAGAGTGCCGAATTAATGCTGAAGATCCACGCACTTTTATTCCTTCACCGGGTAAGATTACTCGCTTCCATCCTCCAGGGGGTTTAGGGGTACGTTGGGATTCTCACATCTATGCAGATTATTCTGTACCTCCACATTATGACTCTATGATTGGTAAATTAATTACTTGGGGTGATAATCGAGATGTTGCCATTGCTCGTATGCGCAATGCTTTGTCAGAATTAGTTATTGATGGCATCAAAACCAACATTACTTTGCATCAAGATATCTTGAACGATCAAGGCTTTGTTAACGGTGGTGCTAATATTCATTATTTAGAGAAAAGATTAGCTGAATATGAATAATGATTAGTTTGATAGATTAGTTCAAAAGCTCTGTATTTACAGAGCTTTTTTGTTTTTAACCGTTTTACTTAGCTCCACCCTAGCACACAAAGTTAAATTATTTGAAATGACTTTTAATCTTCCCTAAATGCGCCTGCGGTTAAATGATGTCTATTTAATAATTTATAAAACTCAGTTCTATTTCGCTGAGCAATTCTTGCCGCTTGCGTCACATTACCGGCTGTTATTTTTAATAATTTCGCTAAGTAATCACGCTCAAACTGATCTTTTGCTTGTTGAAATGAAAGTAGCGGTGAGCTTTCATCCCTTAGTGCATTTTTGATTAAGGTTTCAGAAATGATAACCTCAGATGATAACGCAACACTTTGTTCAATAACATTTTGCAATTGCCTTATATTACCTGGCCAAGGTGCACTAATCAGTAATTCCATCGCTTCCTGCGAGAAACCTTTCATATCATAATGCGATTGTTTATTACTCTGACTGAGGAAATGTTGTGCTAACAAAGGGATATCTTCACGGCGCTGAATCAGCGGAGGTAGTTCAAGTTCAACAACATTGAGACGATAATACAAATCTTCACGGAACGTATTCTGTTTTATCGCTTGTTGTAAATTCTTGTGAGTTGCTGAAATGATACGTACATCAACACTAACAGCTTGCGTACTTCCTACTGGCCTAACTTCTTTTTCTTGTATCACTCTTAATAATTTCACCTGAAAATTTATCGGCATATCGCCAATTTCATCCAAGAATAAAGTGCCTCCTTGGGTTGCTTGAAAAAGTCCAAGGTGACTCTTTTCTGCCCCCGTAAAAGCGCCTTTAACATGGCCAAATAATTCAGACTCAAATAATTGCTCAGGAATCGCTGCACAGTTAATTGCCGTAAATGGTTTTTTAGCACGGTGACTAGCCAGATGAATAGCTTCTGCTAATAACTCTTTTCCCGTCCCGCTTTGACTATGAATTAATAAACTAAAATCGCTTTGTGATACCTGTTTAGTTTGTTGAAGTAGTGACTCCATCACGGTACTTCGACTAATAATTTTCTTACGCCAAAACTCATCACTACCATTTTCTTTTTTATGCTCTGGATGAGGTTGTAATCGTATAGCTTGTTCTACTGTTTGTAAAAGTTGCAGACTTTCAAAAGGTTTAGTTAAAAAGCTAAACACGCCCTGCTTAGTGGCATTAATCGCATCCGGAATGGTACCGTGCGCCGTCATAATAATTACCGGTAAATTAGGGTATTGCTCTCTAATTTGATCAAACAATGCCAAACCGTCCATGCCTTCCATTCTTAAATCACTGATGACAAGTTGTGGGTGAAAACTTTCTAGCATGCCTAAGGCGATTTTGGCATTCGCAGCCGATGCTATTTCATACCCTGCCGCAGATAAGCGAATTCCCAGCAACCTCAACAAGTTAGGATCGTCATCTACAATAAGTATTTTTTCTAAACTTTTCTGATTGCTCATTTTGCTACTGTCCATGTTCACTGATGTTTTTTTCAATATTTTTAAGCTGCAAAATTTGCTTTTCCAATTGTTTTATTTTTTCTTCAAGCTCAGACAGCGCATGATGTTGCTTGGTTTTCGCTTGCTCTTGCGCTAAGTCTTCACCAATCAATTGTTGGAATAGAAATAGCTGCTGATTAAGCTGATCTTTCAATAAAGCAACAAAAGCAATATCTGCGGGAACATAGCTCGAATGATTATTTTTCTTTTGCTGAGCATTTAACAATGCTTTAGCAGTATAAGGATTATGTATAGGTGAGTTAGGTAGGCTATGAAGCAGCAGTAAATGAATATCAGCCTTAGCCTGGTTGTCCAACTTATTTAATTTTTGCTGATTAATTTCATCCACTAACTCATTGCTCGTTAGACCTTTGATGTAAAGATAATATTGCGCATAATCTACTCGTTGTTTTTCGATAGACTTATCGATTGAAAACTGATCTGTCACTTGGCAAGCAAACAAGAACAAAGAAGAAAATAAAACTAAAAACAGTTTAGTGTTAGTCGAGCAATTAGTTGTTAAAAAGGTTAAGCGCCAATAAAAGTGTAATTTCATTTATCATCTCCTACTTGAAAAGCCTGCGATAAACTCACCTGTATCGAAGTGCCACTTGGGGGAGCCATTTGGCTTTCAATATTAATAGTACCATTTAAGCGCATTAATAATTCTTTTACTATGGTTAAACCAAGGCCGCTCCCTTTTATTGTATTATCCTGTGGCGCAGTTCCTTGGTAAAATGCGTTAAAAATTTTCCCTTGTTGTTCCAGAGCTATACCTGGACCTTGATCACTTATGGTCAACAAAACCCGATCATTACTCATCTCTATATTCAAAGAGATAACCCCTTCTTCTGGTGAGTACTTGATGGCATTAGAGAGTAAATTATCAAAGATAACCGTGAGCTGCTTAGCATTACTATGTAATAATATTTGCGTCATTGTGGAGCCATCAAAAGATGAATCAATTACTAGGTTTTTACGTTTTATGTCTAGTTTTCTCTCCTCTAAAACGGTTTCAATTATCCGTGAAAGCAATATTTTTTCTCTGTCTTGTAAACTAGTAGAATCTAAAACAATATTGAAATTGAGCAAATCCTCAATTAAACGCTGTAAACGTTTAACACTACTTTTAATGATCAATGATATTTCTTGCTGTTCCTCATTTAATGGACCAACGCTATTATCATAAAGCAATTCTGTGCCTTCCCTTATAGCCGCAAGAGGTGTTTTTAATTCATGGGAAATATGGCGAATAAAGCTGGATTTTTGTAATTCTAACGCATGTAAGCGTGTGCGCATCATCTCTAAAGCGTCAGCAATTTCATTTATTTCAATTGAACCATGAACCGAAATATTGCCTTCAAAATCGCCTCGTTCTATGCGTTTTATTTTTGCAGTTAGTAATTTTAATGGCTTGGTTATCAATATGATGAAAAATATACCAATCAGTAGCGATATTGGAATAATCAACAAACTCCATAAAATTGTATTTTGGATATTCTCAGCAGACCATTTCATTTTACTTGCTTGCAAGTTAATTAACTCATTACTGTGTTGAGCAATTTTTCCATTGATTTCCGTTAGCCTTTTAAAGGCATGTTGAACTTCTACTAATGAAAGCTTATTTTTTTCCAGGTGAGTTTTATCTTGTAATAGCTGGTTAATAGACTCCGTAATATGGATAAAGTTGCGACTTAGTTTTTTCAAGTTGGCATCATTAACTCGTGACAAACTGGGTATAATTTCGGTATGAATGATGTCTTCTTGTTTTAAATAACTTGCTAATAATTCATCGTCTTTTAACACGACAAATTGACTAGCAAATCGCTCCATTTTCTTCAAAGAGCTACTAATTTCACGATTTATATTTATTAATTCTGCAACATCAAAAATTGCATTAGCACCTTGTTTCGACAATTGATTTACTTGATTGGCGCTATAAAGCAAGGCGAGAGCTAAAGGCAACGCGACAAGCGTAAAACCGAGCAAAGTAAGATGCTTTATTGATAAAACTTCAATCGAAAAAAGCCTCTTTTTCAGTGAAGTGATTTTTTTCTGAATTGCTAACACGATAAATACTTTTCCTATTATTTTATCAAGCCGGTACATTCCCAAACCACGTTCTTTGTAAGCGATATTAAAGGTAAATACAACACTGTTGCTAGAAAGAGACAACAACAGAAAGGATATAACTATCTGTTACTTACTGATTACTATAGGGTTTTAGGTTTACACTTCAAGCATATTGAAGTAATAAAATTTTCCGAATTAATATGTGTTGCCAATTAGCAACAGCAACCAAACATAAAAACAGACTTTAACCTTAAAAAACAACAACTTGCTATTTTGGTATGTCTTGTGCAACTACCAATACATCACTTAGAGAAGCAGACGTGTTATCTAATCTGATTAAGCTTTATCAACATGTGGTGCATTCACCGCAATAACATCAAAGGACATAAAATGAAAAATATTAGTTTAATTAACGTATCAATGATAGTTGTCGCTGCGACTCTTACCTCTAACTTTGTCAGTGCTAATGATAAATTAACCGCTCAAATAAGCGAGCAAGTAAGCTACTCAGAGCTAATTGCTAATCTAGATAGCGATAAAGATGGTTTACTCTCTCAAACAGAAACCTCAGCGAGTAAGGTAAAAGTTTTACAAGCTGCTTTTGAAAAAATTGACTCAAATAGTGATGAAAAAATCAGTGAAAAAGAATTTAATGATTTTCTAGCTTTAATTAGTGATAAACAAGTAGTGGTTACAAAAATCAATAACTAAATTTCTGTCGAATTAAAAGAGTCGGCTAAAACAAAAACATAGTTCCCGTTATGTGCTGCTAATTATTACCAGTTAATTAGCTCCTTAATAGTCGACTCTTTTTTATAAACCTCTGCTAGCAACTTACTTTAAATATTGGAAAAGCACATGACAAATGAAATGACTCGATGCGTTAAAATCAATGATTGGATTTTTGAAGTTAAAGTAGTGAGAGCATTGCGAGTGAGCCAATACGGTGAACCCTATAGTGCCATAGCCAATATTGCTTTTAATGGCGATAATGCCTTTATAGACGGTATCATGTTAAAAGATCACAACACGTTAAATGGCAACGACTACCAAACATTGAAAAAGTTTTGCTACAACATGGACATTAACCATGTGGATATAGAGCAGGTTCAAGATTATCATTTAACAAACACGCCTGATTACTCAAAAGCTGCAAGTAATGGTTAAGTTTAATATCTCTGCATATCGACTAACTTGATGTAAGTAAGTCTTTTTTGTTGAAGTAACTTTCATATATAATATGGTAAAGCAATTCAATAAGATTTAACTATGACTGAACAGTTAGAGAAACCCTTTCCACCTGAAGATGATGATTGCTGCGGTGGTGGTGCTTGCAACCCATGTGTTTGGGATCATTATTATGCCGAGTTGCAGAAATGGCGTATTCAACAAGCAAAATTGAGAGAACAAGAAGAAACTAGTAACCCTTAACTGATTTCAGCACTTTATCCCTGAACAGATAAACGTGAATTTTCTTCGTTAAATATCTCTTTATTAAGTGGTCGTGATGGCTTAGACGCCCTTTCTTTGATTCATTAGACAACACTTAACCAACCCATACTGTGACTATATTTAATCAACATGCCAAAACACATGAAAACGACTAGCAATCTTAAATATTTGGGATTGATAGAGAATAGACAGTGAGCACCTATCCAAGCACCAATGACTTGCCCAAAAATCATCACAAAACCTATGGTCCAAACAATCTTTCCGGCCAATATAAAGATGATAAGTGAGGCAATATTGGTAGCAAAGTTAAGTGGTTTAGCAATTGCGGTAGCATCAATAATTCCCTGTCCTCGCAATGAAACACCTGCTAGAGAGAAAAATGACCCTGTACCCGGACCAAAAAAGCCATCATAACAACCTATTGTTGGTATAACGATATGTTGATAATGATGCGATGATATTTTAGGGCTGGTTTGTTGCTCAATCGTTTTTGTTGAGAATAAAAAATATACGCCAATGAAAGTAATGACGATTGGAATGACATAACTTAGCACTTTTTGATCAACAAACTGAACACCTACAGTACCAAACAAAGCGCCGACAAAGGCAAACAGCATTAATTTTTTCACTTCAGGCCACTTTATCCTTTTGTTTTTCAACATCATAAATGTTGCTGTTGCTGTGCCCATACTCCCTTGTAATTTATTGGTACCTAAGGCAGTAAGTGGGGGCACGCCGCTGAGGATTAATGCTGGTAAAGCAATTAACCCTCCGCCACCCGCTAAGGTATCTAACAAGCCGGCAATGATTGCAACAGCAAACAATAGACTAAGTAACTCAGTGCTTATTTGAACAAACTCCATAATACTTCTTAAATTCTCTTCAGTATGGCTGAAATAATTTCAATCTATGACCAGGTGCGTTTGTTCACCTGGAAATAAACGGCTTTTAGGTGTTAAATTGACGAGTTATGACGCGCTATTAATTTATCAATTAATTGGTCAGGCTGAGTTGGGTCATAGTTAATGATTGTATCTAGTTTCACCAATTCAAGATTTTCTCCACCCTTTGGTCTTGCTAACCAAAATCTTGGGCTCACCGTAAAAAGACCCGAGTTAGATAAGATTTGCTTTTGTGTGCCGCCTGTTTGGCCACTTTTACCGCCTGTTCTATCACCTACCAATTTGCCAAATCCGTAATCTTGCATGACATTCATAAACAAAATAGAAGACGAATACGTATACGGGCCTACTAACACTGACACTTCACCAGTAAATTTTAGTAAATTATCAGTATCTACTTTTTGCATTTTATTAATCTCACCTGCAACTACATCACCAGCTGTTTCCCCTTCATCCTCACTACCAGCGAGAATTTTCACTTTATAGTTTGAACCCGTTCTCCATGGCTTGTCAGCAATATAAGGCAAAATACCTTTCATCCATATTTGGTCATCGCCGCCACCATTTTTCCTAATATCAATTAGCAAATGTGTTAGCTTTTGAGCTTTAATTTTCTCGAAACTCGCCGCAAAAAAATCAAAGACCATCTGCTCGTCTTCTCGCCAAGTAAAAGTGTTAATTGTTAAAAGCGCGGTATCATTATTTAGCACGCGAAATTTAAATTTTTCTTCAAAACTTTTATCACTGCGTGCCAGTTTAGTTCCACCTACAACGTCGACATTCTGCAAGGCAACATTGTCTTTTATCACATCCATTTTAAACCGCTTAACTTCGCCAAAATATAACCAGTAGTACACTGCAAAGCGCGGAGCTAATACCGCTTTCCTTTGGTTATCACTGTCACCGTGTGTTCTCTCAAGCAAAGGCTTTAAAATTGCTTCAATTGATTTGCCATTAATCTCGGTTATGGCATAACCTGCAAGTTTTGCGGGTTTACCATCAAGTTGTTCTTTAATAATTAATTGCTCATCATCAAAAACCACTTCAAATGGGAACATTACACCGCCAGCCAGCAAATACTCTTCTGCCATATCAAAAACTTTTGGTGGTGTCAGTGAAACATGACCATCAGATATTTGTCGGTTGAATAACATCATTTCTAACCAAAAATCACGTACAGAAATCGGTTGAGATATACTATTACTAAATTTGGTTATATTGTCAGAAAGCCCCTTTGTGTCTTCTGTTGTATATGCTAAATCTGGGTGAGTTTTTTCTATAAAATCAGTCCATTGTTTAATATCACTTTTCGCTTGTTCCGGCGTTAACATTGAATCTAATTTTTCATACGAGCTGGCTAATGAAGTGAGTGTGGTAACTCCAATGATTAATGCTGCCAATACTAAATTTCTAAACATAATTATCCTTTTACCTTTTGTTCATCAATACGAATTTCGTTAGTGGTAAAATTGTAGCAAATCTAAATATAGGATAACATTAATCAAAACTAACTATATAATTAAGCATTACCTTAATGATAAACAGTGACGATTTACGATTTTTTCGGGTAATTGCTACCCACTCTTCTCTAGCAGCCTCTGCACGGTCTTTGAATGTAACACCACCAACCATCACTCAACGCTTACAAATTATTGAAAAAAAATTGCAATTAAAACTGGTTGATCGTCATGCACGAAGCATCACCTTAACTGACGAAGGCATTTTACTCGCCGAAAGAGCAAAACTCATTTTAGAAGAGATAGATGATTTGCATGAGTCTATTTATAGCCAACGTAATGAAGTTGCTGGTTGCTTGAAAATTCTGGCTCCATTGGGTTTTGGCAGTAAGTATATTGCGCCACTCGTGACGCAGTTTCAGCAGCAATACTCGAGTTTATCTGTAGAGCTTGAGTTGTCTGATAACCCAGATTGGGCTGCAGGTCATTCCTGGGATATTATGATTTATATTGGTGAATTGCGTGATTCGTCTTTACGGCTTTCAGTATTAGCGCCGAATAAACGCTTCCTCTGTGCTGCGCCCAGTTATATTAAAAAATATGGTGCCATTAATGAACCTGCAGATTTACGCCATCACCATTGCATCGCTTTAAGAGAGAATGCCGAAGATGTGACCATGTGGAGGTTTCACTCACCAATTAATAATAAAGACGAATCTATCCGTATTACACCGAAACTTGCCAGTAATGATGGTCGTGTTGTTAAACAGTGGGCTATTGAAGGGCAAGGCATTATGTTACGCTCTGAATGGGATGTAGCCGCTGAACTTAAAAATGGTGAATTAGTACAGCTCCTCACAGATTATGAATTGCCTAGCGCAAATATTGTTGCCTTATTAGGGACAGAACAAAGGGCTAGGGCTGGCAGAACCACTAAGTTTCTTGAATTATTAAAAACGACAGTTGGTAGCCAGCCTTGGCATTAAATAAAGGAACCAAGAAATGCCTGCCAAATACCTAGCTTTTGTTAGCCTGTTTTTTACTTTAATTTATAGCACATCAAGCTTTGCGCTAGGCAAACTAGGCCATCAAATAGTTTGTCAGCTAGCTTTTGAACATTTATCACCACAAAAACAACATAAACTAACGACATTACTTGGTGCAGTGCCAATACAACACCAAGCTCTTATCAATCAATACAACTATAAAAAGAAAACAGCACCCATAACATTTGCAAACGCATGTACTTGGGCTGACGCTATTAAACGTTTAGAAGAATTTAGAAACTACAATAATTGGCATTTTATGAATGTGCCTCGAGCACAGCTTGAAATTAAAGCGAATGACTGTAGCAAAGACTGCCTACCTCAAGCTATCTTAGCGCACCAAACAATATTATCTCAACATGATGAGAAAAACAGATGGCGACAAGCCCAAGCATTGCTTTTCCTTGGTCATTGGCTAGGTGATCTCCACCAACCCTTGCATATTAGTTTTGCCGATGACCAAGGGGGTAATAAAATAAAGTTTTCTCACTTAGGCACAAAATGTAAAAACTTACACTGGTATTGGGATGAATGTATTTTATATAAAGGTAAGCAAAGCAAAGCAAAGTGGTTAACATTGTTACAAGCTAAATGGAGCCAAAATTCGCAACCAACATGGCAAAAAAATCAAGTGTGGATATGGGCAAACGAATCATTTCAATTGGCTAGAAAAGCTGATTTAAATTACTGCCAAATCAATGCAAAAGGCAGCTGCCAAAGACCTATTGCTGATATCAAGTTACCTGAAAATTACTTAACTAATAATCAAAGCATAATGGAAAAACGGTTACTACAAGCTGCTCAGCGCTTGGCTAAAATACTTGAATCATCGTTATAAATTATATCTCTTTTTCAATGCTAGATATTCGTTGGTAAGCTTATACTTTGCAAAGGTCTTATTAAAATCCTCTACATATTTCTGATTTTTAAATGCCATTCTATAATAACTTTCAGGAAATATAGGATGGAAAACGAATTGCTCTTGAATATCTTCAATACCTTGGGTTCTGGCAAAGTAACTAAAAATATTTTTATCCATTACTAAGACCTCAACACGTTTTTTTAGTAACAGCTTTGGTTGTCGGCTTTGTTCAGCAACTTTCATATATGCAGGGCTTTGATCCACGGCATCAGCGAACGCTTGCCCTAATACCATATCTGCCTTTTGAAATGAAGCGATTGAATAATTTGCCAAGTCTGCAATGGTGTTGATTGTTAACTGGCTACTTTTTAGAGAAATTGCGACATTTTGATAAGTAATATATGTATCACTCAGTTTAGTACTATCGCTAAAAACTGACTTGTTAGTCGTCATCACTGCATCCACTGCTTTTACTTTTAACATTTTGGATGAATGACCAAACTGAGTGTAGACAAACTTAGTCGACTTACCCATCTCTTTTAATAGATTACGGATTAAATCTAACTCAAAGCCGGTATCAAATTCTTGAATAACGTAAGGCGGTTTTGCTAGGCCAACGGCAACAACTAATTGCTCACTTGCAAATGCCATTTTAGACAAAATAATGAAACAAAAAGTTAACAATAGATGTTTGAGTACACTCATCTTTCAATACTTATAAATACATTTATGTACTAAGTATAGTCTTTCTTCAAACATAATGGGAATAGAAAGAACTTTTAAGCTCACTTGAATAGTGCGACACCCTGCCCACTTCGCAGACTAGCGATAATAATTATTCTAAACTAGACTAATCAGTAACATACTCTCTTCACTGTTAAATAGAAAAACTTGAAATGGAAATCAAACAACTTTCTTTTTTTAATAAAAACTGGCTAAAAACTAACTTGGTTTTAATTGTATTTTTCTGGGTTGTTTTAGTACCCCTAGTTCAAGCTACATCACTAAAGAATAATACAGTGAAGCTTCAACTTTTCTGGCATCATCAATTCGAGTTTGCCGGGTTTTATGCCGCTATAGAGCAAGGTTACTTTGATAAATACAATATCAAAGTTGAATTAATTAAATTTGATCCAGAAATAGATACAACTGAAGCAGTACTAAATGGAGAAGCTCATTTCGGTTTAGCAGGTACTGAGCTGATAGAACAATATCATCAAGGGAAAGATGTAATATTACTAGCAAACTACTTTAAAAGTAGTCCTCTTACGATCATAACCCAACCTGAAATCACTTCGTTAAAGCAACTTTCTGACAAGAAAGTATATGGCAATAGTCATCAAATGCAGCAAGGAGGAATTAGAAGCATGTTGAACTTATATGGCGTTAAATCGTCAAAAATAGATTTAACAATGGAAGGAGACGCAATTAGCTTATTTGAAAGTAATAAAATTGCAGGGATTTTAGCTTATAGAACGAATATGTTGTACGAGTTAAAACTAAAAAATATTGAATATAAACTGTTTGACCCTAATCAGTTTGGCCTTGTAAGCCAAGATTTAAATTTGTTTACCTCTAATACTTTTGCCAAAAAAAATCCCGAACTAGTAGATAAATTTGTTTTGGCTGTAAATGAAGGCTGGCAATTTGCACTTAAAAATACAGCGACAGTTATAAATTTAATTCAATCTAAATATAATTTACAGGATAAAACTAAAGAACAACTAAAATTTGAAGCTTTGGTAATCAAAAAGTTAATGTCCCCCGAGTTATTTAGTATTGGTTCCATACAAAGAAACAAATTAATAGCTATTTCAGAAGAAAGTTATACCAATCAATCAATTTTAAAAATTCGGAATTTAGATGACTTTATATTTCAACCTATTAAGAAACGACAAATAGATCCAGCTTTGCTCAAATTACTTACTGAGCAAGAGAAATATTACCTTAAGACGCATTCAACTTTAACAATACAAAATGAAAGTGATTACCCTCCTTTCAATTATAGTGTCAGTGGAAGCCCTGTTGGTTATAGCATAGACTTTGTCAATACTTTGGCCGAAAAAATGGGAATATCAATTCAGTTTATGCAAAACAAGTCATGGCAAGATTATCTAAGCTTACTCAGTGATAATCAACTTGATGCCATGATAAATATAATGAAGACTGAAAAAAGAAAAAAAATATATAATTTTACTACACCTTTTGCAGAACCAAATAATGTAGCAGTAACAAGAGAAAATGATACCGATAAACTAATAAATGAAGCTTCATTAAAGAACAAAAAATTAGTAGTGGTAGAAGGCTATGCTGCTAGTGATAAATATAAAAAGCTTTACCCTGCAATGAAAGTTATTAAAGTTAAAAATGTTTTGGCTGCGCTAAAAAAGGTAAGGACACAAGAGGCTGACATTTTCATATCGAATGACGCTGTTATCAGATTTTATATTGAGAAACATTACATCACAGGTCTTAAATTTATCTCTTTGTCTAAAGAGTTAGAATACCCAAACACTTTATTAAGCATAGCAACAAATATAACTAACCCTACATTAAGGAATATATTTCAAAAAGCGATGTCAACAATATCCGAACACGAAACATTGGCATTGCGAAAAAAATGGTTCGGTAAGCTAAAAAACAACAACCTTGTTGATTTAGAACTAACTCAAGCTGAAAAAGATTATTTGGAAAAGAACACAACGTTGAGAGTACAAAATGATGGTAACTACCCTCCTTTTACTTATCTTTCTAATGGTAAACCTACCGGATACAGCGTTGAATTGTTGTATAAAATAGCAGATCTTTTAGAGGTAAATTTAAAGTTTTCAGAAAACAAGGAATGGTCAGAATATTTAACTATGTTAGAAAAAAAAGAGTTAGATATGATGATAAATATTATAGACACCAAGAGTAGAAGGCGTTTTGCAAGTTTTACCAAACCATATGCTGAGATATCAACTATGGCCGTCATTAGAAAAGATGACATCACCTCGATAGTAACTGAAAAAGATTTAACCGACAGAATAATAGTTATTACCTCGGGTTATGCTATAAATGAGTCTCTAAAAAAATCATTTCCTACAAACACATTTAAAGAAGTAAACAACACCAATGAAGCATTAAAGCTTATTTCACTTAATCAGGCAGATATATACTTTGAAGCGGGTGCTGTACTTCATTACTACATAACAACAAGTTTCATGTCTGAATTAGAGGTTCTCCCCATAGCACCAAATATGGGCATGATGAACCAAGACTTTAGTTTAGCTACTAATAAAGACAACCCAATCCTACTATCGATATTACAAAAATCTCTTAACGCAATATCTGATATAGATCATCTGGCATTAAAAAGGAAATGGTTAGGTGAAAGTAACCAAAAGACTTTAGTTAATTATGACTTTTCTCCTGATGAACTCAATTACATTAACGATAAAGAAGTTATTCTATGTCGTCCTGAGTTGGCCGATGGTTCTAAATTTACAATTGAGTTAATAGATTTTATTATGCGGCCTACAGGGTTGAGCATCAAAATTAGCCGCCCTTTAAGTTGGGCAGAATCATTAATTGCCTTGAAAAATAAAGAGTGTGATTTATTAGCAAGTGCAACCAATACACCTGAACGTCAAAAAACAATGGCCTTCACTGAAGAGTACTTTAGAGACAAGATAGTTATTTTAACGAAGAAAGATAAAAATGAAATTTATGACATTACAGATCATTTAACAGATACCTTTGCAACAATAAAAGGCTTAAGCGTCATTAAATTATTAAAGAAAAAGCACCCTAATATTAAATTAATTGAAGTTGATACACCGTTGCATGGTCTAACTTTAGTACAAAAAGAGCAAGCATTTGGCTTTATATATCCACAAGTATTCACTTCAAACTTATTTGATCGATTTGAATTGAGTGACCTTAAAATAAATCATTCACTTAGAAGGCAATATGATGATATTCAAGCTATAGCCACAAGAAAGAATGAAAAACTACTACACAGTATCCTTTACAAATCAGTAGGAAATACGAACAAAACAGCATTAGCAAAACTAATCCACAGTAAATCAGCAAGCAAAATGAAAGTTAATTTTAATAAATATGAAGAAGAGTACATATCATCACAAAAAGTAACTTGGTGTTATTCTGATAACGCTTATGCTTGGCAAGAGTTAATGTCATATTTAACCCATAATACTGAAATGAATTTGGTTAAGAGCAAGAAAATGTCATGGCATGAAGCAATCGCAGCTTTAAATGATGGGAAATGTGATGTTTTACCGGAAGCAACTGAAACAGTTGAACGAAGAAAAATAATGAACTTCACTAAGCCAATTCACCAGGAAGAAAGGGTTATTGTGACCTTGAATCAGCAAAGTTTTATTGCTGACATTAGAGATCATTTGAACAAAACATTTGTATTACATAAAGGCGATGTTGTTATTGAGCAATTGAAAGATGGCTTTCCCGAATTAAAAACTGTACTTGTAGAGCACCAAAGAGAAGGATTAAATTTAGTAAAAGATGGTGAGGCTTTTGCCTACATAGGTAGTATTTCTGATACTGGTAGTAACATTAACAAATTTTCGTTAGACAACCTAAAAATAGCAGGTACCTTGTCTGACAAATATAATGATTCTTGGGCACTAGCTACAAGAAAGAATGACAAAGTTTTGGCTAGTATTTTTTCAAAGCTAGTTGATCACGCTGATACAAATAAAATTCGTAAAATTATATCAGGTCAGATTTCAGTAAAGTATGAAAAGGGTTTTGACTACACACTATTTTGGCAGATGCTAATCATTGCTTGTATCATTTTAACTGCAATACTTTTTTGGAACCGTCATTTAGCTGCTCTCAATCTTCAATTGCAAATATCAAAAAAATCAGCAGAAAAAGCACAAAAAAAAGTAGAGAGCCAAAATCGTGAGATTTTAGAGACCCAAGAACAATTAGTATTATCCGAAAAAATGGCATCATTAGGTACGCTAACTGCAGGGGTTGCTCATGAAATAAATAATCCAACCAATTTTACTCATGCTGCTGTTTTTATGATGCAAAATGAAATTAAAGAAATTAAAGATTTTCTAAAGCTACTCGCTGGCGGAGATAAAGCCGATGCTGAATTAGTCAAGTCTTTCGATACTAAATTTGAAAAGTTAATAGAACTCACAAAAACTGCGACGGAGGGAACACAACGGATTAAAATTATTGTTGAAGATTTACGAACTTTTGCCCGTTTAGATGGTGCAAAACAAGCAGAAATTAGAGTTTCTGAATTAATTAAGGCTACATCGCATTTAGTGCAAACTCAGTATGAAAATATAACTATTAAAACAGACTTTACTGATGACCCTCTTATCATGTGTTATCCATCAAAATTAAATCAAGTTTTTATGAACGTGATAGTTAATGCATGCCAGAGTATTAATACTAAACTAAAACGAAATCACCAACTAAACTCTAAAAATGAATTAGAAGGCTTGATCAATATCAATACAGTTGAAAATGACAACTATTTAGTCATTCAAATTAATGACAATGGCTGTGGTATGGATAGGGAGACTCAGCAAAAAGTTTGTGAACCATTTTTCACAACTAAGGATGTTGGAAGCGGTACTGGATTAGGTATGGCGATTTCATTTGGAATCATTGAAGAGCATGATGGGATGTTAAAAATTTCATCAACACTATCTAAAGGCTCTGATTTTTCAATTTTCTTACCCATTCAAAAGAATTCGCCTAAGAATCGAAGTTAAGGAAAATAAATTATGTCAGGTTTTAATGTTAATAATTTGCCAAAAGAGTCTACAAATGAATCCGATAAACCATTAATTATGCTGGTTGACGATGAAGTAGAAAATATAAACGTTTTAAGGCAGTTGTTAGAAGCCCATTTTCAAATAATTACAGGATTGAATGGTGCTGAAGCGATAGATCTAATTGATAACATGGTAGATCCAACAAAAATTCAATTAATTATAACGGACCAAAGAATGCCAATAGTAACAGGTGTTGAGTTTTTAGAAAAAATAGTCGAACGTATGCCTGACACTATTCGAATCATTTTGACCGGATACTCCGATACTCAAGTAATTATTGATGCTATAAACAAAGCCAAGCTTTATAAATTCATGACTAAACCTTTTGACCCTGTTGAGCTATCTTTGACGGTAAAAAGGGGGGTGGAAGCATATCAAATGCGTCAAGCTCTAGTTGATTATGCAGCAAATTTAGAGAAACTCGTAGAGGAGCGGACAGAAGAATTATGCGAGAAGAATAATGCGCTTAATGAAGCCTTAAATTCATTAGAGAAACTTAGCTTAAGCGATCAGTTAACTGGTGCACATAATCGACATTTTCTTAAAAAATTCATGCCTCAAGAGCTTGCTAAACTAAAAAGAGATCATGTATCAGATATTGGTGAAAGCTTAGGCTTTATGATGATAGACATTGATTTTTTTAAGAAAATTAATGACAACTATGGTCATGATGCAGGAGATAAGGTTTTGATAGACTTTACTAAAATTTTATCTAGCTGTTGCAGAGAAGCAGATTGGTTAATTCGTTGGGGAGGTGAAGAATTTGTAATTATTGCTCGTGGGAAATCAATTGAAGGTTTAGAACTATTAGCAGAACGTATTAGAAATAATGTTGAATTACATATATTTGATGTAGGTTGCCAACAAACAGTTAAATGTAGTTGTTCAATTGGAATAGCTTGTTTTCCATTTATAACAAACTATTTTGAAGCATTAACTTGGGAACAAACATTGAACTTTGCAGATTTAGCATTGTATCTAGCTAAAAATAATGGGAGAAATACCTGGGTCAGTTTCATTGAAAATACTAATAGCGATAAATCACAATTACTTAATGGGAACCAAGATTACTATGAAAATATTATGACCAATTTACCCGATGTAATTGATGAGGAATTGATCATTTATCACACACCTATCAAAGATAAACAGTTGGTATTTTAAGTATGTGCATCAACATTTCAAAACATTCATTCGAATCCATAAATTGCTTATCACGCTTTCGGAGTAATAAATTTAAAATAACTTTGCATTCGCCCAATAATTAAGAAAATAAATTCCCTAACTTTAAATTAATACAAGAAACTTTTTAAATATTAGTTCAAATTTTATTCTTCGCTGCTATCCATTGCGACATATATTTAGTGCTTTTGTGATGGTGGTGGTTCAACATACTGCCAATGAAATTATGCTGTCTATGTTGTACTAAACCAGCTAATAGCGCCGTTAAACGATGTTCCAGTGCCAAGTAGCGCTTATCTTGATCAAATAATTGTTGTGCATTTTTTTTCCCTAAGTCGCTACTGCTTTGCCAAGTTGCTAATTCTTGATAAAGTTTTACCGCGGCATCAGCAATGCTTTGCGCGTCGTTCGCAACTTCACCCGCCCAAGGTAACTGAGTTTGCA
>MAAB01001292.1_pt1 | contig 35729 bp, 59 predicted proteins | sample 1115991 | NCBI WGS metagenome assembly MAAB01 (sample SAMN04961124, study PRJNA320927) | seawater metagenome | isolation source: sample BD02T18 sea water enriched with oil for 18 days | place: USA:Gulf of Mexico | collected 2013-07-27
CTCCAGACTTGTCTGTTCTGTCCTCGTTCACATTCATAACCTACCCCTTGTTTTCATCAATCATCAGCGTGGCACTTTTAGCCGCACTGATTTGTTTAAGCCCTATGTTCATAGCTGCCCCCTTGGTTAACCTTACTAATTGCCTTGTTCACAGCCGACCCCATATTAGGACAAAGATCAGCTATCAACGAAATAGCATCCTGTATTTGGTAGCGCTTCTTTAGCTGCGCCTCACTGGCCTTATTCCACTTATCCTTACCAATGCCTACCTTACATTCGGCAGCTATGGTGTTGGCTATCTCGGACATTCTTAGCGGGCTAAATTCCTTTGAGAATGTACGGTTTAACGTGCTGGCCATGTTTTTGTATGATTCGCCGGACTCGTCGCGGGCATCAAGCAAGCCGTCCACCACCCATTGAATAATACGAACCTTTAGTTGTGGGCTGTACCACATAGCCATATCAACGAATAACACAGGGTTGACCCAGGTTCCGCCATACTTGCCTTTTTTGGATAGTTTCACGTCATCCGGCCCTAAGTTCTCAACTAGGCAAATTTCCTTTATTAGCTCGCTTGTGGAATCCAAGTTGAAGTAGGCCCCCATTTGCTTCTCGCTCATTTCGGACTGTTCCCGCAAGGCATTACCCACCTTGTGCAAGTCGTTTGTATTGAGCATCCCCGTTTTATGGTTTTGGCGAATCATACCGCCCAATAGCTTGCGCTCCATTACCACCGCTGTTTTCATGCTATGCCCCTAGATCTACGGTGTAGTCGCCGGATTTAATCAAAGCGACTATGTATTGTATGTTCTCAATACTTGCTATAGCAGTGATGTAAGTGACTCTATCACTGTCATTAGAAGCGTTCATCGCTAGAATATTGGCATTTATTTCTGCCTGATCTAGTGCTGCCAGTAATTTATCGCCGTCTAGTTTCATCCTAATCCCCTTACTTGTTAACTGAGATTAAATAATAAGCTTTCTAATAAATAAGATCAAGTTAATAAATGTAATGGATTCGTAATAAGTTGCTTTATTTACAGCCGGTATACAAACCCCATCCCCACCAGTACCCCAGGCACAAAACTCAGCTTAACCCCATAGCCCCTCCAAAATTGCGAATAAGTAACCTGCGGGATAATCACCAGCCCACCAACTAGGTGTAACTTTGACGGGTAATTGTCCACCGCCACTACATCCACACCTACCCCGTTAGACCAAGCGTAAGAGCCGCCAGCCAGGAATGAGCGCCTACAGTGACTATTGATATAGGTGCCTGCTAGATAACCGCCCCTATCGAGTGCTACGAGGTCGTGGGATTCCTTGCGGCATTTATCGTAGTAAGACGGGGAGCTGAAATGGTGGGTTTTGAGGCCAAGCGCTAAAACATCGGCGCTACAGGTTGAAAAGGCGAACATTAACACAGTAGCCAAAAGAGCCTTCATAGCAGTTCCTTGCATGATTGTTATATTTTTTCGGGCTTTCAGGATGCATTTTAACAGCTATTAGATGTAAAAAGCGGCGGGTAGACCATATCAGCCCACCCGTTGGAATATTTTGTCATATGGCTTTATTTATTAGATAGCACCTGATAAAGTACGATAACTAACACACCAAAGGGGATTCCCATGCAAGTAACAGCCAAGCCAATCCGATTAGAAGAAGAATACGACAAAGTGGTTAAGCAGATTATGAAAGACCGTGAGTGGTCATATAACAAGGCCGTTAACTATATTGTGCGCACCTACATCAAACACATGGAATATTTGGAGGCGTAATTAATGCACTATTACAAATTCAATATTGGGGACTATGCCAGTCATACCCAGCACCTAGAGCCGCTTGAAGATATTGCTTATCGGCGAATGCTGGATTGGGTGTATTTGCACGAATCCCCATTACCAGATTCGCCAGATCAAATAGGTAGATTGATTAGAATGCGAACGCATAGCGAGTGCATAGCGGACGTATTGCGAGAGTTTTTTACGCTAACAGATCATGGCTGGATGCAGGAAAAAGCCTTCCAAGAAATAGAGGCGTACAAAACCAAGTCAACCAAGGCAAAAGCAAGCGCCATGGCAAGATGGTCTAAGGCTACCATTAAGCCGGATGCGAACGCATTGCCAGTGGATAGCGAACGCAATGCTAACCATAAACCATTAACCACTAACCATAAAACACTAAACAAAGAGATAAAAACAAAAAGCGTTGTCATAAAAAAACCCATTGAATTACCCAATTTTATCACTGAGAAAGAATGGGCCGAAATAAAGAAAATCAAGAAGGCGGCCACCAAACAAGTGATGACCGAACGGGCCGAGAAAATGCTCATAGGGAATTTGGTCAAAATCAATGATTCTGGTTACACGATGGAGCAGGCGCTAAATGTTTGGAGCGAATATCCACACTGGAAAACCATTTCACTAGAATATCTATCAAACAAACTGAATAACGTACATTACACACAAGGGGATAAAAATGAGAATAACGCAAAAGCAATTAATGGGCGCACTGCAATCACCTTCACAGATACCAACTTCTAGCCCCGCTATGGTGCCTGAGGTGGGTTTAAACTCAAAAGCCATGCTAGCGTATGGGAAGGCAGAAAGTGACGCACAGGGGGAAACACAGGGCGACCGTAAATTTATCACGGACTTGTTTGCCCGATTGAATACTGTCTGTACTGCGGGCTTTCATAATCTAAAGGCGCTAAGCCCAGGTGAGGCACAGGCACAGATTAGGCTAAACATGCGTGAATGGTTGAATGAATTTAAATCGAGCGGCATGGATAACCCCGCCTTGATCGATTATGCCATGGGCCGAATAAGGTCACTGGGTTCCCCTTTTGTGCCTACTGTTGGCGAATTTATCGCACTGTGTGACGAGGGGCGGCTACCGGCGGGCACTAAGAACGGCCAAGACTCATACAAAGAAATGCTCAAATACAACATCTTACCCAGGGAAAAGCGGGAGCCAAGTACCTTATCACCGGAAACCTATCACACGTTTAGCGTGATTTGTGAAAGTGGCAATTTGCCGTATTTCAGAGACTTAGACGAATCTAAATCAATTAAATTTTGGGTGGCGCGGCACGATGAAACACTGGCCAGAATGAAGGACGGGCAGGCGTTAAAGCTAGCACCAGCACCCGCAGAAAAACTTGAGCACATACGCCAACCCGCCAGCAAACAAACGGCTATGAGCGCAATACAGGCAATGAAAGAGGGATTGGGTGGATTATGATTATCGGGCTAAGTGATTATATAAAGGTTTCTGATGAGACTGACCGAGACGGGGACGTATCAATAACAATGGAATCCTCAGAAGATGAACGTTATGTGTCTGACTACCTTGATAAAAAGGGGGCGGCTGAACTTATAGAGCATTTAAGCTGTGTATTTAATTTGGGCTATGAGGTTAAAAAATGATTGATTTAATAGTTAGTTTTTCAGGGGGCAGAACAAGCGCTTATTTGGCCAAGTGGTTGAAGGACAATAAAAGCCATATTTACAATCTAACCTATATTTTCATGAACACGGGCGCAGAAGACGAAAGGACGCTTGAATTTGTAAATCGGTGTGACAAGGAATGGGGGTTAAACCTTATATGGCTGGAGGCTGACGTGATCCAAGGCGAAAGGGTTGGGACAAAATACAAGATAGTGACCTTTGAAACCGCTAGCCGTGAATGTGAGCCGTTTTACGATGTGGTGAAGAAATACGGCATACCAAACAAGAGCTACCCGCACTGTAACCGAGAATTGAAACTGGCTCCGTTTGAAGCTTGGATGGCTGACCACCTACCGGACGCACACAGGGCCATTGGCATTAGGTGTGATGAAATAGACAGGATGGCGGCGAACATGGACGAGAAGCGCATTATATACCCACTGATAACTATGCACCCGACACGCAAAGGGGATGTGCTGGGCTGGTGGTCGCGCCAAGACTTTGATCTTAATTTACCAGAGCATTACGGCAATTGTGTTACCTGTTGGAAAAAATCCGACAGAAAACTACTTACTTTGGCCCATGAAAATCCAGCCCTATTTGATCACTTTAACAATATGGAGGTTATCGCCAGAGACATAGGATCAAACGCCGAAAACAACAAGGGTAACTTCTTCAGGGAAAACCGGAACACAAAACAAGTTTTGGCTGAGTCTAAAAGTGAATTTAAGATATTCCAAGATAAGTATTTTAATACCAAGAATGATGTAAGTAACGGCTGCACACAATCGTGTGATTTGTTCGGGTGATTTATTAGATTGGTAGTTTATGCCAATAAGGTTGGTAGTTCTGGCCATGATATAAATCTTGGGGGTATTTATAATAGATTTTCAATTAAGGGGATGGATATGAACACAGTCAAAACGTACAAGGGCCACACGGTGCCGGATGGTGCAACAGGGTTTATACCTAAAACAGATATCTATACAGCCATGTTTGTTAAAGATGGTTTCTTTATGAGGGTGGGCTGTAGTAGCTGGGTGGTAGATACAAACCCTTCGGTAAACGGAATAATTGAAGGGCTACCCCAAGAACCAGAGCAGTACACGCCAAACGTTGGTGAGTGGTGTGAATGGCGCGGGAAAAGTGGTGGGTTTTGGGTTAAAGCAAAAGTGTCTGCGATAGAGCTTGATACATTCGTATTTTGGCAGGACGAGAACTCAGGATATAGGCCGAATAAGTTTGAAATAATGGACTTTAGTTCGGTAAATGTTCGCCCCATCAAAACAGAGCGCGAAAAGGTTATAGGAGCTGCGCTTGGCGGCGTATCGGGAGTACTGGAAACCCCAGAAGTATTGCTTTTCATTAATCAACTTTACGATGCTGGAATGTTAACTATGCCGGAGAATGACAAATGAAAGTAGATATGAATGACGTACAAGAGGATTTCAAGCGCTACCAAGGCGAGATTGATGATCTAAAAATGGCGCTTCAAGGCGTGCTTACTGAATTGATGGGGTACACAAACGAAAAGGCGGGTGAGTGTACGGGGTGGGCTGGTGAAGCGGAAGACCTACTAAAGGCTGACTCATGAGCCATTACATGGGAGTGCCAACCGGCAAGCCAAGCGGCACACTGATAACCCAAGCGCTAAAAGATAAGGTCTTTGGCGAAAAGCTACGGGGAAGCTGTCAGGAAGTGGATAATCGCTTTAAATGTGTGGTGGCCTATCAAGGTAAAAAATACACATTTGATAAACACGACACAATTGCACTCTGTAATGCCCAGTACGACCACCGACTAGCAAAGATTAAAGCCAAGGTAACGCATAAACCCAGGTTGCCCGCTGCAAAGGGCTATCGAGTAAGGGAGCTGGCAGATGGCACCAGAACTTACCATGTATCAATAGCCCTCAGTGGAAAAATGGAATACATAGGAATGCGCAAAACAGAAAAGGCGGCGCGTGGTTTGTATCTTGAAACCTGGGTGGAGTATTTCGGCCCCATACCTGAAGAGCATTATTTGAAAGAATTGGCGGACAAATACGCAGTAAGTTAAACGGCAGTAAACCATAAAATAATATAAAAAGGATTTACCTATGAATTTAGAGCTTATACGCCAAGTACTGGCAAGCGCAGCACGAGCAAAACTGCCTATGGCACAAGAGGCCATGCAGGAGTTAACGAGCATAAACGGCAATGTGCTAACTCTAAAAGAGGAAGTGGCCAGCTTGCACGATGATTTAGAAGAGCTGCGGACTATTCAGCATGGGTAGCCAACAAAAGGTAATGTTTGGCGGTGTATTTGTAGTTGTGGGGTGTGTTTGGCTGTTAAATTCTTGGGAGTATATCCAAGTTGAGGAGCGGGAATTTTTACCATTGCCCGCGCCTAATGAAAGCCAGATTGCTAACCAGTGCAAAAAGTACTATTTAAATTATGGTTACAAATTAATAAGGGGATAAAGCGTGGTCGAGTTTGATGTGTGGAATGCAAAAGACGAGATAATAGAAACTGAGGACGAAATACTTTCTATTATTGAGCAATTAACAGCGGAGAGACACTCCAAAGAAAGCGGCCTAATCCCACGGGGTGAGGCATGGCGCAAGGGTGCGCAATATGCGGTAAAGCAGAAAAAGAAACAGTGTGCAAAACTAAGGGTGGCTATAAAGAAACACAATATTTCTGAGGCTGCAAAGATAAAAGAGCAGGCCAAGGCAGAGAAAGCGGCAAGGGTGGCAGGGAATAAGCCAGAGGCTGAACGGAACGAGCTATTTACCCAGGCGCTAAAGGATATGGTGGTTAGTTATCTGGGTAAGGATGTTGCAACGGATATATTTAGCGATTGCGGCGCGCAGGCTGATAGGCAATTAAAGAATTTATCAATGATTAAGTAACAAAATCCCATTACCAGCCAAGCCAAAAGGGTTGATAATGGGTTAAATCAAAAGGGGATAGAAGAATGTCAGAAATTAAAGAAATGAACGAAGACCACATCGTAATTGATGCGGATAATTTGCCATTGGCTATGTTTGATCAGATGAACGACCCGTTCCCAGGCTGTGATGTAGCGGTGTATTTCAACGATGATAAGTCATGGCATGGAGCATGGTGGAAAGGTACAGAGCTAAAGATTAGCCATAAAGATGGATTAGAGCTTGATGGATTTGTGGGATTTTATCAGGATAACCAGCGCCAAACCGAAGCCGAAGGGGGCGCATAGTGGCCAAGCAATTCCTTATAAACTCATTTTGTATGGTAGGCGATGAAGGCAACAAGCGCACCGCCCTAGGCATGATAGGCCTGCACACTCACGAAGCTTTAGCGGCATACGTGAGCGGCTTTAGAGATGATCTAGAGCGCCATGGAGAGTGGTTACTGATAAACGGCCATGAAGTATCTATAAACATTGAGCTAGAAGAAGTAGAGGCAGCCTGTGGGAATCATTGATGTACAAGCCAGTGATATTGAATACCTGAATCGGGTTATTGACGAAATAGGCGCGTGTTCTAGTAAGCGCGAAGTAAACGCGGTTCTGGCTAGGCATAACGCAATATTGCTTGAGAAAAAGCGCGCTATTGCATCACGGGGCCAGAAGATACGGCATGAGAAGAAACGGCAGCAGGAGCTAAACCCCTGAGCCCAGGGTTTATGAGGGCTGTAGGATTTAGCGGTAACATAGGGGAAGCGTCCGATAATTAGGCGCTAGACCATTGAGAATAACGAATTAAAACAATAGGGAAACAATAAATGGGTACTCAAGAGCAGTTAGCCGACAGAATAGAGAGCGGCATAGCTTGTATGGAAGCGCTTAAAAAATACGTTGAGGAGTTCGGTATCGATATAGACGCTAAAGTGATCAAAGCAGAGGCCGGTGAGGCCATTCTACGAATGCAAGGTAAGTACGGGGAATAAATAACACTAGTGGCTAGCAACCCCTATTTTGACGCATAGACCAGTAATGTTATAATAACAACAAATTAACCTAATCTAAGAATTCCCATGGCCACTACCAAAGTCAAAAAGACGCAGAAGAAGAAAGCCTCAAAGATGGCGGGTGGTGCCGGTAAAAAGCGGGTTAAAAAAAGCTGATGCTGAGCCTATCCCTTCTACTAGTGGCCTTATTATTTAACGCGGTATTCAATACGCGAGATGGCCGGTCGCTTGTCGGTCTAGCTGTATTGGTGCCAACCGCAGCCCATTTCATTCTAGCAAGTGATTTGGGTGGTTATCAATATTATGGGTCAGTGGGCGCTATGTGCTGCATCTCGTTTGCACTTCTTGAGTTCCTGGAAGACTCCCCTCTTGTTACCGCGATTCAATCTATACAAATTGCCGGCATATTGGCCAACGGGTTCGGCGTGGTGATGTATTACGCATGGCAGGAGCCAATGCTATATAATGTTATAATGACCGCTCTTATTATAATTGAATGGACTAGGCTAATGCTAAGGACGCGGGCGGATGGTGAGCACGGAGCAAATAATTTCATGCGCAATATTCGCCTTAATGCTGACATCCACAACCTGGGTGTTACTAAGTAATGACTACAAGCGCGCATACCTTAACAGATGGAAAGAACGAATTATTAGATTTGGCTTTAAGCAGCCCAAAGGTGCAGGCAATAGTGGCAAGCGGAACGACCGGTCTGGCCATTGATTACAATATTATGTCCTGGCTACCTCCTGTTATTAGTCTAGTGGGTGGTATCTTCGGTATTGTTATTTCAGTTATGATTATTCGCCACAAGCATATCCAAATGAAGCACACCAAATTAATGTACCAGATAGACAAAAAGAAATTAGAGGCCATGTAATGTCAGGTTTTAATAAATTCGAGTACGGCCTAGTCATTCGGTCCAATATTGGCCAAGACGTCTTGACCAATGAAGGGCTTGAGATGACTATTCAGCCCGAGGTGGGCGCAAGCATGAACGCAACCGCTAATGGTTTCGATATTCCAGTGGGGGCTATTATCGTCAAGAATCCATTGGTCACGGTTGGTGTGGTGGATGTGGAAGTGGGCGATGAAACCTTCTTGGCCAATGAATACCTTGAATACACTATCCAACCCAATGATTTATCAAAGTCTGGAATCTGGCGTGTAAAGGGTTCGGTGGATATATCGTCCAACAATCGAGCAGTTAGTGACTTTGTGCGTTTCACTGTCTTAGAATAATAAGTTATAATGTCCAAGCTGTCGGAAGTGAAGGGCTGACAGCACGGCTAGCTAGCCACCTACTCCCCTTCTCCCTTCAAGTATTACAGCCCTTCGGGGCTTCACCTTCTCCCTTCACATGGAGAAAGCTGTGCCTAGCGAGATTTACTTAATTGAAACCAGTTCTATTAGTGATGGCGTGTACCTGTCGGGTGAAATGCCGCTAGGATACAGTACAGGCTACATATCCTTAAAGTTTTTGAATTCTTCAGGGGCCTCTGTTGTTCCGACAACTGGAACTGTTAAATTTGAGGGTAGCGAGGATGGCTCGTCATGGGGTGAAATTGCCACTATAGACGCCACACTGGTTGGTGCGGGTGTTGAGTATACTCGCCCCGCCTTTGCTGGTCCTGTTTCAAAGGTTCGCGCCACATTGTCAATGATAAGCGCGAATGCGGCTTCGGTGATGGTGCGTATTGCGAGGTATAGCTAGTGACAAATAGATTTCCTATTCCTGGCGTTAGCAATGATAGCTCTTCTTTATCTTATGCACAATTAGAGTTATTCAAGCATCTATCTTACAACGCGCTACTTGATCAAGTAGAAGTAGACGTTGCACTATCCACAACATTACATACGTTTAGACTAAGCCATCAGTGGTCAATGTCCAGTGGTGACACGACACTAGTGTTCGGGTCTACTGCATTGGACTCGCAGCTTATGCCGCTCATGCAAGGCATAAAAAACTATACCAAGATTGAAAACCACACTGTAGCAGGGATTATAAGGCCTTATGCCAAAGTTTACTCTGATGATGTCAGCTTTACTGGGTTGCGTGATGGTGGGAGTGCTATAGACCCCGAGGGGGAGGCTGTGCCTTATGAAGGAATCACGGAGCTAACCAGTAACTTGTCTGTCTATGCAGTGAGCTCAGTAAGTGCAGAGGCCATACCAGCTGGCACAAAGTTGAGGTATAAATTATGGCAGGGTGAAGACGATACGGGTGATCTAATACTATCCCAATACCTAGTTACTACCGAAGACCATGATGCGGATTTCCCATTTACATTGTGGTGGTCCAACCTTGCGGAAGGGCAGAAGGGCACTTCGGTATTCGCAAGGGCTACTATTGAACCGCCTGGCGAAGAGGAGCGGGTAGTATTGGCAAGGCCCAATCAGGCAGGCGGGCATTGGAATTCACTGGCATTTCGCACGTTCACCACGGAGGAGGTGGTGCTTGAGCCTGCACTGCTTGCGACAGAGCGCCTGATACTGGGGAAGGACAACCCTAATGGACTCCACTTAGCTAAGAAAGGGTTTATCTATGATGACGCTGACCGCGGCATACTTACAGAAGCTGAACCTAACTGCGTAGGAATAGGAAGGTCAATTACTGGCAACTTCTATAACGGCGTGGAAATGCCAATATGGTCGGAGGCGGACTGTAACAATACGCACGACCTCTACTGGTCGATGTCCAAGCTATGCGCCTCCCTTGACTATGCGCCTCTTATGTATTTTGGTAGCAGTGTATTTGGTATGCACGTCAGTGTGCGCAACTCAAGTATAAAGTGCGGTATGCACATGATTGGGGGAGGGTGGCAGTATGTGTCTGTACCGCTAAATAATGTTGAGTGGTATAGGATACATATACACCGAACACCTACCACGCTAACTCTATCTAACGGCATAGACTCGGTTACCATGACAAGCCCCACAGGCTGGGAGCCTGTAGCTATCAACTATATGTCAGGCCCATATTATACTTTTGGCAATGCTGCTTATGTGAAAATAAGGCACGTAGAGTCCTACCTAGGAACCAAAGGGGCAGATGGTAGTGTTCTGCTATTCGGTGCTGAATGTGCCGGCCTTCCTACCATAGGCAGGGATAATGTAGGTAACTTACTATGGGACCAAGAGAACGGCACAGCCAGAATAACCAACCGTGATGACGTTAACTTTTAAGGGGTTACACAATGCAGGAAATAAGTAGAACGAAGTTAGTACTCGACCCCATGGACACGGTGTTAATACGTGACAGCGTGGACAATGAGATTAAGGAGACGTTATCCGAGAACGTCTTCGTACACAGTCTGACGCAGACGGGCGTAGACCCAGTGACAGGCACAATCACATACACCATGTGGCGAGATATCAGCCAAACTGTATCCATGGGTGACGTTGTGGTTAAGCAAGGCGTGGATGGAACTGGGTTGTCTATCCCTGACTACGTAAATGGGGATTACGCCAAGAACGAAACTGTGATGGAGGATGGCTTGCTGTATCGTGCATTAGGTGTGGTAGCAGCAGGTACGGGTATTCCCAGTGCCACGCCAGCACTATGGAAAGCCGTACAAGTTGGTGGCGTAAACCTTGTGCACGACCAAGCAAGGGATTACGCAGTGGGTGAGGTGATTCTAGTTAATGGGGCATTCTATACGCCATTCACAAACATAACTGCGAGCAATGCCTCCCCCGTTCCTTTTGTTGAGGGATACGCTATTGATCAATGGTACAACGTGGCGGGCGGTGTATTTCGTCATTGGGGTATAACCGAGGCCGTGGCAGCAGACACAGTGCGCAGGTTTGGTGATGCGCTATACCAATCTAACTCAGTAATAGCCGCAGGTGTGGCCTTTGCTGTGGGTGATAGCACTAACGAATGGCGCATAGCAGGCACGCCCAAGGCGCGTGCGAGTCTACTTATAAGGGGGTTGTCAAGCGGTGACCCTGACATGAGTGCATCGGCGGGCGCATTCGATACAGTGGTGGCAACGTGGAACGCAGACGCAGATGCAAATAGAATAACACTCAATACTGCAACAGGTGTGGCAACGGTACTAGGGGCGGGAACGTACTTCGTTTATGCAGAGTTAGATTTTGATAGGGATGGTGGCGCTACGTCCGATTGGACGCGAGCAGTCGTGCGGGTAAATGACTCTGTAGAGCTAACTGGCCCAATGTCATGGACACCTGACGAGGGTAATAACGGCAACGGTACAGGCTGCGCATACTGTCAAGTCACGGGAATGTTGCGCCTTGAAGCAGGCGATGAAGTAACAATTCATGCAACTGGTGTACAGATAGGTGCAGGCTTGCTCGATTTGAATGCATCCGACTGCAATTTCACACTAACGAGTATTTCATAATGCAGGCACTAACAAGAGAAGAGCGCGCATTCAATGCGGCATGCGTTAGATGGCTAATGTTGCCGTGGTATAAGCGATTGTTCACTAAAAAGCCAAAATAGGAGGTGATATAGGATAGCTTTAACAAGGATGTTTTAAGCCCCAGTATAACGGGGCTTTTTTTATGATATAATCGCATAAAGACTGACGAAAGACTGACTATGGCCAAGCATGAGTTCGACAAAGACAACCAGCCCAAGGACGAGGCAAGAAAGCCCAGGGGAAAGGGCAAGAAGTCGCTAATGCTTGACGCTATTCGTGAGACTTGCACGGATGGTGATGAAATGGAGTATTTGAAAAAGGTAGTTGCTGCATCTCTTGGCGACCCAACCACCAACCCACCAACCCCTCCCAATCCCACATTGATGACACTGGTTATTAATAGAGTAGAGCCACCTTTAAAAGGGGTTAGCCCTATGGTTAGCTTCGACTTTGACCCTGATGCAATACCGGCAGTACAAGCCAGTCAAGCAATGGCAGCGGCGGCTAGTGGATTGATACCGACAGACATAGCATCGTTATTTGTTACATCCATTGCAAGCATGCTCAAGATTGAAGAGGTCACAGAGATAGCAAGGCGCTTATCTGAGATAGAGAAGGTGCTCGAAGCGAATGGCTAGTCCCTTGCTTAAAGCTTTGGATTCAATCGAGGCCAGAATATCCATGGCCAACGGTACTAACTCTAAAACCCCTATTGGTATTGTGTGCCCTAATGATGGCCATATAAGAACCGTTAAGGAAATAGATGGGGTATGGACGCAAACCTTTGAAGACCCATTGTTTAGCATTCCATTAAAGCTTGAGCCAATCCTATTAAGGCCGAAGCGATTTATCATCATTGTAGGTGGTCGTGGGTCGGGTAAGTCTGAATCATTGGCAGGCATTGAGTCCATGCGCCTTAATGATCACGGTATTAAGTTAGCCTGCTTCCGTGAGTTCCAAAACAGTATAGAGGACTCGGTTTATTCGCTGCTGTATAACAAAATAAATTCGGCGGGGTATGAAGGGTTTAAAAAGACCAATACATCAATCAAGAGTAACGCAGGGGGAGAGGCTAAGTTTAGGGGGTTAGCGCGTAATCCAGACAGTGTGAAGTCAATGGATGGGTTCAAGGACTTCTGGGTAGAAGAGGCCCAGGCCGCATCCGAGAACAGCCTCAAATTGTTAACCCCCACAATGCGTGAAGAAGGTGGCCGAATTATCTTTACTGCTAACCCGTCATCAAGTGAAGACCCATTCAGTAAGCGCTTCATTGCCCCGTTTATGAATCAGCTAGGGGCTAATGGTATTTACGAGGATGATCTACACCTTGTCATTATGATCAACTGGCGAGATAACCCTTGGTTCCCTGAATCACTTAACCAAGAAAGAGAGTGGGATTATGAGAACCTGCCAAGGGCTTTGTATGATCACATATGGGAAGGTAAGTTTAACGACTCGATTGATAACGCCCTAATCATGGCTGAATGGTTTGACGCCTGTATTGATGCTCACAAGAAACTTGGCTTTAGTGGTAAGGGTGCAAGGATGGCAGCACATGACCCATCAGACACAGGACCAGATAGTAAAGGATTTGCAGCTAGACACGGTTCAATTGTTACTCACGTAATGGAGAAGACGGATGGCGACATTAACGAGGGCGGGGACTGGTCAACGGGTTTGTGTATTGATCTTGGTATCGATAGTTACACTTGGGATTGTGACGGCATGGGGGTTGGTCTTTCTAGGCAGACAAGCGAGGCGTTTAGCGGCAAGGCTATTGCGTTAACCATGTTTAAGGGGTCGGAGAGTGTTGACCGGCCCACAGCTATCTATGATCCAGTGATAAAGAAAGGCGTTGAGCAGCAAAAGAAAAACAAAGATGTCTTTAAGAATAAGCGTGCCCAGTATTACCAGGTATTGCGTGACCGGATTTACAATACCTTTAGGGCAGTGGTCCATGGTGAGTACAAAGACCCTGATACACTGATTAGCTTTGATTCATCTATTGAGCTGATAGGCAAGCTAAGGGCGGAGTTGTGCAGGATGCCGGTTAAGCCTAACGCCAATGGATTGATTGAGTTGTACACCAAAGACGTAATGAAGAAGCGCTTTAAAGTGGCCTCCCCTAACCTGGGGGACTCTGTAATGATGCTAATGAGAGAACCTGTTATAATCGAACCAATTACCCTTGACTTTGAATCGGAATTTTAAATGGCCACCAAGCAAGAAAAACTAGACAAGATTCACCGCATAGCTGTTGAGCGGTTTGAGTCCATTATGACCCGGGAGCGTGATCAGCGAGCCCTGGCCGTTGAGGATGCAAAGTTTGCCCATGCGCCAGATGGTCAATGGGATGAAAACGCCATAGAGAAACGCAAGGACCGTCCCCGTTATACGATTAACCGTGTGGCCGGTGCTATTGACCAATTGGTGGGTGATAGACGCCAGAACCGAACAGACATCAAGGTGCGCCCTGTAAGCGGTGGTGCTGATAAACAATTGGCCGACATATACAATGGTCTAATTCGTAACATTGAAGGGCTTAGCAAGGCAGAGAACGCCTACGACATGGCATTTGATGAACTGGTAACGGGTGGTTATGGTGGGTGGCGTGTACTCACGGAGTTTTCAGATGATGATAGCTTTGAGCAAGACATACGCATCCACACAATCGACTCAGCATCCACAAGCTTATTCTTCGACCCTGCCGCCAGTGAGTACGACAAGCGCGATGCCGGTCACGCATTCCTGACTACCTTAATGCCTGTGGAAGAGTTCAAGGCTAAGTTTCCAGATCAGCCGGAAATATCATTTGATCAAGAGCAGTTCAATAGTAATTTGTGTTCGTCTTGGTTTAATAACGACATGGTGCGCATTGCTGAGTACTGGGTAAAGGTTCCGGTCATGCGTAACATCGGCTTGCTATCTGATGGCCGTGTTATCGATCTTGATGACGAGTCTATTGTGTTGGATGAATTGGCAGCTCAAGGCGTAACAGTACAAAGCGAGCGCAAGATTAAAAGCCATAAGGTTGTGATGTATAAAATGTCCGGTGCTGGCATGTTGTCCGGCCCTAGTGAATGGGCAGGTAAGTTTATCCCGTTGATTCCTTCCTTTGGTAAGGTGGCGCGAATTGAGGGCAAAGAGTACGTGCGTGGATTAGTGCGTAACGCCAAAGACCCTAACCGTATTTATAATTACACGGTATCAAGTGAGATAGAGACCACAGCGTTAACACCTAAAGACCCGTATTGGATCACAGCAACCCAGGCTAAAGGGCATATACCCCAGCTAAAAACATTCAACACTAGCAACCAGCCATTCATGCTGTACAACGCAGACCCAGAAGCCCCAGGCGCACCACAGCGTACCGGTGCCCCATCGGTACAGGCGGCAATGATTGGCCAGCGACAGAACGCAGCGCTAGATATATACGCCACCACAGGCATTGAGCCAGCATCATTGGGCAATAGCCCGGAGCTGAAAAGTGGTAAGGCTATCATTGCTCAGCAAAAGATGGGTGACCGTGGCTCATTTGTGTATACCGATAACCTGAATAAATCCATTGAATACACTGGTGAAATATTGGTGGACCTAATCCCGCGCATCTATGACACAGAGCGGGTCATCCGAGTGTTAAACATTGATGGCACCAGTGAAGAGGTCAAGATTAATGCAGGGCTGGCCAACTTTAACGAGTCCATCACTGACACACAGACAGGCAAAGACGAGATAGTTTACGACCTATCCCGTGGCAAGTATGACGTAGTGGTGACAGCAGGCCCTTCCTTCGCATCACAACGCCAGGAATCAGCACAGCAATTGATTGACCTGACAGCTAATAGCCCACGCTTTGAGGCCATCGCTACTGATTTGATAGCCAAGAACCTTGATGTCTTGGAGTCTGAAGAGCTAACCAAGCGCATTAGAAAGAAGATGATTCAAGAAGGCACGGTGACACCAACAGACGACGAGACGGAAGAGCTAGGCTTAAACCAACCACAACCGCCTAGTGAGTCCGAACAAGCTCTGTTAGATAATGTCTTAATGCAGAATGAAAAGCTAATGGCAGAGATTGAAGGCATTGACGCTAAGAACGCCAAAGCCATGGCAGACATTAACAAGCAGAATCTAGACGCCATGCAATCTATGCTTGATAACTTTGCCAAACAGCAAGAGCTAGGCATTCCACTATCAAGCCGTGACCATGACAATCGAGTTAAGCAGAATGATATTATTGCCGATACTCAGCAGGTGATAGACCCAGGTCCGAACAGTGAAGCCGCTTCGGAGTTGGCAGCACTATCACAGCAACCAGTACAGCAGTAAACACTAGGGGCTTGACCGCCCTTTTTGTTTGGACTAGTATTAGATTAAGTCTAACAAGGGAGAGGGATAGTGGACGCATTTAAAGAGTGGGAGCTGGAAACGAGAATCAAAAAGCTAGAGGGCGGCGGTTTGGATAACCTAATGGCTAACTACAATAAAAAGATTGATAGTATTTTCAGTGGTGCGATTGATAAGCTTGACGTCCTATCTGTAGAGCTTATGACTCCAGAAGAAATAAGGCCGGAATATCACAATGCTGGGTATTACTTAAATCAGCTGGCGGCTAGGGGTCAGTCAGGGAGCTACGACCAAAGAGGATTGGCCCAAGCTCAACAGGGTTACGGGCTGGTGCCGGGGGCGCAAAATCAATTAGCTGCGCAGTCTGGTATGTACGGGCAATCGTTTGGGCAGTTTGGTTTTTTAGGTATGGCGGGAATAGGGAGAATATAAATGAATAACACACACAAGCTACTACTAGCCTTTATTAAAGCAAGTGGGTATGAGGTTGAGCGAGTGGCAATTATGGCGAAAGACTCCGACAAGATAGTTAATGATTACAAGGTGACTAAGAGGCAAAGCGGTAATTTTCCAGTGGGTAGAAAGCCTGCACCACCAAACCTACCCACCGTACAGGAGCTAAATAACGAGTTCAAAAAGGATCACCAACTATGAAAACCTATAGCGCAAGCGACCTAGGATCACACAAGCGCACAGAGATATTCGAAGCCGCTAAGAGTGACGGGGTTATCATTCAGAAGAAGAACACTAATGGCGAGGTGCTGGAGGAGTTTGTGATGATTCAGGCTGACAGCCAAGCCATATATCAGCTATTCCATAATGACGACCTCAATCCAGCGGTGATGCGATGAGAGGCGTTATATTCTGGTCAGTGGTCAGGGTAATTGAACTGGCCCTAATGTGCTTAGGTATAGCCACTTTAGTTGTTTTGTTCTAGCCCTCTTCGGAGGGTTTTTTATTGCCTGCCTTATAGTTAAAACCTATCAGTCCACCCCTATTTGTAAGCAATAGCCTATTAGGTTAAAATACCCCCATAGGTACGCGACCTTATCGCGGCTAACTACTCTTTTTGAGGCTTTACAATGACAGACGCTGCACTTGTTGACGATAATATGCCACCTCTTGACCCTGTACCGGAACAGGTAAATGAATCGGTTGAATCAGAAACGCCCGAGGCCTCAGCACCTCAAGCGGACGATAAGCCCGTTGAAAACGATGGTTTTCAGAAGCGGATCAATAAAGTAACTGCCGAGAAGTATACGGCACAGCGTGAAGCCAAGGCATTGCAAGAGCGGATAGCGCAGCTAGAAGCGGCAGTTCCTAAGCCAGAAGTAAAAGCGCCAACCCTGGAAGACCATGATTATGACGAAGCAGCATTTCAAGCGGCCTCTATCAGTCATCAGGTTAAACAGGGTGTAGCGGCAGAGTCGCAGCGATTACAACAGCAAGCCGTGACAGCTCAGCAAGTACAGGCACAACAGGCAGCCGCCAATGCATTTGATGCACAAGTGACAGCATGTACAGCCAAGAACGCAGACTATCAAGACAAGGTTGCTCAATTACCTGAATTCAACCAGGACACATTGAGCGCAATCATGGCATCAGAGCAAGGCGCAGATTTAGCCTATGAGCTGGCCAGCCGATTAGACCTAGCTGATGAAATTGCCAACGCTTCGCCATACGTGGCAATGATGAAACTGGGTGAGCTAAGCGCGCAATTAAAAGCAACACCACAAATTAAACCAAGTGCAGCGCCTGCACCCATTGAACCAGTATCTTCGGGCGGGGCTTTGTCGAAAGACATAGGCGAGATGTCCATGGAAGAACTCTACAATCTGTAAAGGCTTTCTAAGCATATAAAGGAGTTAGCATAATGGCTAATAATTTCAAGAATACGTCATTAGTGACGAAAATCGCGGTTAAGGAATTCTTAAACGCATTGGTGATGGGTCAGAAAGTTGACCGTCAATTAGATTCACAATTTCGCAAGGTGGGCGCGTCTATCGATGTTCGCCGCCCTGTTATGTTTGACTCGTCAGACGGTGCCACCTTATCGGGTACAGGCACAGACATTGAAGAGCGCGCAGCTACCGTGACACTGGATAAGCGCAAGAAGGTACACTTTGAGATTGATTCCCAGGCCATGACTTTGAACATTGAAGACATGACTTCCCGTTATATTCGCCCAGCAATGGAAGAGTTAGCGCAGAAAGTGGAAACCGATCTTGGTGACGTGTACAAGCAAATTGGTAACTTTACCGGCACCCCGGGAACCACACCAAGTACTTTCTTAACTGTTGCCCAGACCGGCGCAGTATTGAGTAAGCTTGGCGTACCTATGCAAGATCGCTGTTTGTTTGTTAACGCAGATGCCGCAGTGGTTCTAGCCAACGGTTTACGTGAAGTATTCCCAGAAGGTATCGCCAAGAAAGCAATCGAAGAAGCTAGTGTTGGTCGTTATGGTCGTTTTGACATCTTCGAGTCTAACTCTTTGGCTACTCATACTGTAGGTGTCGCCACTGGTACGCCTTTGGTTAACGGTGCCACTCAAAACGTGACCTATGCGGCCTCCGGTGACAGCTGGACTCAAAGCCTAATCACGGACGGCTGGACTAACAGCACTGCCGATATTTTGCTGGAAGGTGACTCGTTCACTATTGCGGGTGTTAACTCTGTTAACCGACGCACTCGTGTTGATACTGGTGATCTTCAAACCTTTACCGTGACTGCTGATGCGGCGTCAGGTGCAACCACTGGCCCGTCTACCCTGACCATTACCCCGCCAATGATTACTTCTGGCCCATACCAGACTGTAACAGCGGCTCCGGCTGATGATGCGGCTATTGTCGTACTAACAGGCGCTAGCGGTACAAGTCACCCGCAACACCTTGGTTTCCACAAGAACGCTATCACCTTGGCCATGGCTCCGCTTGATATGCCAACCGATGGTGCCAGTGCAGCTCGTGAAAGCTTCAAAGGTATTTCGATTCGCTCGGTTCGTCAGTATGACATCACGAACGATAAGACGATTTTCCGCTTCGATATTCTTTATGGTATCAAGGCGCAGAATCCAGACTTTGCTGTCCGTTTAACTGGCTAGTATGAGAGGGGCTTAACGGCCCCTTTTCTTTTTACCCTTCAGAGTTAAATCAATGAGCAACGAAACCAAACGCTGGATTTATCACGAAACCAAAGACCCGCGCATTATTAATGATGGCGAGTTTGAAAAATTTGAAGCTTTAGGCTGGGCTGATACCCCTGCTAAATTCCTGAAGCTGGAAACCATCGGCATTGATCAACAAAAGATTGATAGTGGCGATGAAGGCGAAGCGGCCAAAGCACAGCAGGCCCTCGATACTGTTAGCGGTGTTGTTAACTCGCTTAACGGTGCATTGAACCTGGATGCAATGAATAAGGTGGAGCTAGAAGAGTATGCCTTAGAGCACTTCGGTGTCGACCTTGACCGCCGTAAAAACCCTGCAAAGCTACGCAAAGAAATACGTAAATTAATGGAGTCCTAAATGGCCACAGCTTCAAGCTTTATAACTCGAGCATTGCAAAAGCTTGGAGTTCGTACCAGTGAAAGCCCTATTGAAGCCTCAGAAATGCAAGATGGCTTAGACGAGCTTAACGACATGTTGAGCAGTTGGGAGATGTCCGGCTTTGAGATGGGGTTTTCCCCTGTCATGGATGCCGATGACGAGATTAGGGTGCCTCGTGAGGCTCATGCGGCCATCAAAGCCAACCTAGCAGTAAGAATGGGGCCGGAGTATTCGCGAAACCCTGACCCAATACTGATGGACCAAGCGCGCACCACCAAGAAAGAGCTATTAAACGCCCTTATTATTATTGGCCCAGTTGCTTACCCTTCTACCCTGCCATTAGGTTCGGGCAATGAATGTGCGGGCTTTATAACCGACCGCAAGTTTTTCCCAGAGAATGAGCAGGAGCACTTTTAGTGAAAACACAGCTAGAAATAGCCAATGGGTTTTATGTTAGCGACTCACTGCCATTATCTGCCCAACGCTGTATTAACTGGATTCCTGTTATACCTCAGGCAGCGGCATTAAATCAGCGGGCTTTATTTGATGCCCCAGGTTTAACCTTGTTCGGTACGGCGGCAGGAATTAACCGTGGCGCTCAAGAGATGAAAGAGGTGCCTTACTTTGTTAACGGCAATACCCTTTATTCCGTTGACGCTTTGGGTGCATCTACTGCCCATGGCACCATAGAGGGCACAGGTCGTGTATCCCTAGCCAATAACGGTCAGTATCTTGTGGTGGTGGTGCCAGGTGGCAAGGCATACGCATTTAACAATGCGGATAGCACGTTAACAGAAATAACCGATATAGATTTCACAGCCAGAAAAGCTAACACGGTTGTTTTTAAAGACGGTTATTTTGTTTATTCGTCAGCCGATGGCAGTGTATTTTTTAACTCTTCCCTTAATGACCCGTTTACTTATTCGGGCTTAGACTTTGGCACGGCAGAAATAAACCCAGACAGAATAGTGGCCCTGCATGTAAACCATAATGAATTATTTGTTACTGGCTTAGAGACCATTGAGTTATTCCAAAACGTGGGTGGGGCGGGCTTCCCATTTCAGCGTATCCCGGGTGCCAATATACAAAAGGGTGTGCACGCTAAATTTAGCCTAGTGGAGTTTGATAATACCTTTTTGTTTATTGGTGGTGGTCTCAATGAAGGCTCAGCCGTGTGGAAGGTATCCGGTTCCTCTTCGGCGCAAAAGATTTCAAGCTCTGCCATTGATAACGCAATCCAAGAATTTACCCGCGATGAAATAGCCAACGCATTTGCTTGGACCTATTCGGCGGGCGGTTGCTTCTTTGCAGGCTTTACACTTGAAAGCGATAGAATCCCCTGCAAGACATTTGTTTATGATGCCACCACATCAGCCCTAGCAGGTCAGCAAACATGGCATGAGCGCCAATCAGGTGTTATTGATAACAGCTGGCGGGTTAACTCAATTGTATCGGCTCATGGTCAGTTATTGGTTGGTGATTCACAAGGCGGTAACATTGGATTCATAGATAAGAGCAACTATACAGAGTACGGCGATATCATGGTTCAAGAGCGCACCTCGCAACCCTTCCAAGCGGGTGGCCTTCCCATCTTCGCTGGTGAGGTTCAGCTAACCATGGAGTCGGGCGTGGGTTTAACACTTGGACAGGGTTCCGACCCTCAAATTAGAATGGATTATTCCGACGATGGTGCACGAACATTCTCCAGTGAGTTTAGCCGCTCATACGGTAAAATAGGCGAATATAGTTCATTACCAACATGGCGCAGACAGGGCCGAATCCCCCGCCATAGGGTGTTAAGATTCAAAACTTCAGAGCCGGTTAAGAGTGTTATAATCAAGCTCGAAGCGGATGTTGAAGGCGGTACGCAGTAATGGCGGACTTAATACCACCAAGGCGTAATGAGCTTTTAACCCGTGACGGTGTACCAACTCAGCGCTTTGCAGACTACCTTGAGCGCCTAACCTCGCAAACCAATACCACTGTAGCGGCTACCAGTATTAACGCCGATGGCTCAGCAGCCAGGGCGCAATTGCTAGCCCTTCAGTTGCAGGTTGGTAGTGGTGACTTTTTAACATCAGACGAAACGGGCTTTACCGTTGATACCGATAAATTAACCGTTGATATGGACGAGGCATAATGGCTCAGCAAACAATAAATACAGGTGCAGCGGCTAACGACAGAACGGGTGATACTTGGCGCGATGCCATGATCAAGACCAATGATAACTTCGATGAACTATTCGGCCTTTCTATTGATCGCCGGATTGTTATTAATCAATTATCTGATTTTCCAGCGGCGGCGGCGGGTGTCATTACCCTAGCGGCCAATACTCAATATTTAATTGCCAATGATGTAAACCTCGGAACAGATCGACTAGTTATGGCGGCCAACACTTCAGTGTCTGGCATTGAGTCCATCGTAGTCACTTTGTCTTATACCGGCACGGGGGACATGTTCACCATCTTAAATACCCGAAGCCGAATAAGTCAGTTGTCTATTTCTTGCGTAAGTGGTCGCGTTGTTAATTTGTCAGATAACACCGACACTATTTTTCGAATGAATGATTGCAGTGTTGCCTGTGATCGCTTTGGCCTGTTTAACAGTTCGGGCGCAAACGGTACTACCATGCGATTCACTAACGTGAGTCCATCCTCCATTACTACTAGCGGCCTGACCTTTACCGGCGCTTGGAATACCTTGCTGTGGGAAATATCAGCGGCCAACATTTTAGCGGGCATTTTCTTTAACTTGGGCAGTGCTACGTTTAGCGCTTTTATTTCCAACACTGTTCTTATTAACGTATCGGCGGGCGCAACCTTCTTAAGCGGTGCAACTGGTTCGGCCAATATAAATGCGGGCGGTATAGGGCAGATTCGTTCAACCCTTTCCTCGGGTGCCGGTACTTTGTTAGCGGGAATAACAACAGCAGACGCGCGGTGGGAATTTCTACACAATGACGATATACAAGACACAAGACCGGACGCACTAATGTCAATGCAAGGGAATGCAACGGTTACGACAATAGCGGTGGCGGGCACATATGTGTTAACGGCGGGCACTTGGGCAGATGAAGGGGCGTCTCAGTTTACATTCACAACCGGTGGGCGGCTAACGTATGTCGGCGGCAAAGACGCTCGACTACCTATTGATTTCTCATGTTCAGCAGAGCCTGTAAGTGGTAACGCCAAAACTATGGCCTTTCAGGTGGCCTTTAATGGCGTACCTATTCCAGAAAGCAAACGAACCGGCTCGGCAGATGCAGGCAAACCCGCAGCGGTGGCCATACCTTGGCAGCTTACCTTTTCAACGGGTGACTTTGTAGAGGTGTTTGTGACCAATGACACAGACACAATCGACGTATTAGTTTCAAGTGCGGTTGGGAGGGTTAACTAATGGCTGAAGGTATACTGGTTAACAGCGCTCAGAACACTGTAGCGGATAGCATTCAGTTATTCTATACGTCACCAACTACCGGCAGCGGTACACGGGTGACGGCCTTTACAGCTACCAACGACACAGCATCAAGCAAGACGTATAAAGGGTATATTTATGATGCTAGTGGCAGCGCGTTAACGGCGGTTATACCACAAAAGATTATTGTGCCGGACCGCTTTGACCTTGGCCCTTCTATGATTGGCCAGTTAATTCCACCGGGTGGAACGCTAAGAATGGAAAGCAGCGACGCTTTATCCATAGCCTTTAGAGTCACAGGGAATGAGCTTTGATATTTCACCAGACTGAAGACATGGAACTGGTTAAACAGATAATGCTAATGCCTGAAATATTAAAGTATGCGGCAGAGGATAAGCCAGATCATAACCCAGCCTTTACCTGTAATGATGGCGAGGCTTGGTTATTGGCCATGGACGGCGATGACTTTGTGGGGATTATTTACACTCACATAACCGGCGAAGTGGTGGCGAACTTTCACACGTACATTTTAGAAAAGCATAATCGGAAGTTTAAGCGCATGTGTCGCACCTTCTTAAAGTGGTTTGCAGACAACATGCCAAAGCAGATAATCAAATTAAATACGCTAATGCCAAGCCATGCCAAGGCAGCTTTTAAAATAGCCATTAGCCTCGGATTCACTAAAGAAGGTACGGACCGCATGAGCTACAGAAAATATGATAAAATATGGGACAGATACCATATGGGCATAACCCGAGGTGAAATGTAATGGGCTCATTAGTTAATACCGTTGTAGATATTGGAACGCTTGGCAATGTGTCAGATGTTACCGGTCAAAAAGCAGCGGCAAGAGCGGCGGAAGGCGCGGCAGATGTTCAGGCGCAAGCATCACAGGCAGGCATTGAAGAGCAGCGCCGACAATTTGATATATCCCAAGAGCAGGCGGCCCCATTTCGAGAAGCGGGTGTTGGCGCACTAGGTCAGCAACAGGCGTTGCTAGGTCTATCTGGTCAGGAAGCACAGCAAACAGCATTTGCAGGGCTTGAAGAATCCCCAGGTCAGCGCTTTATTCGTGACCGGCAAGAGCGCGCCTTATTGCGTAATGCTTCGGCTACCGGCGGCTTAGGTGGTGGCAATGTAAAAACCGCCCTACAACAACAAGCGGCGGGCTTTGCTCAGCAGGACATACAAAACCAGTTTGGCCGTTTAGGTCAGCTATCAGGCCAAGGTCAGACAGCAACAACCAACATAGCTCAGCTAGGCGGGCAAGCCTCGGCAAACATTTCTAACCTACTTGGGCAGCAAGGCGCGGCGCGGGCATCTGGTATACTTGCACCGGCACAGGCTAACGCAGCGGCCACCAACCAGCTGCTATCACTTGGCGGAACACTTGGCGGCGCAGCATTGGGAGCACCATAGATGGCACAATTAATAAGAGCAGACTTTAACCAGCTCGTCCCTCAGCTTGGATTACTTGGCCAGGGCTTTGAGCAGGGCCAGCGCATTAGTCAAAACATGGCTAACCGACAAGCATTAGCCCAGCAGCAGGAGCAGGCGGCTCAGTTGTCAGGTCAGCAGCAACTAGCGGCGGGCGGTGATCAGGCAGCTTTGCAACAGGTGGCCGGTCAAGACCCACAGGCAGCTCGACAAATTCAGCAGTTGTTAGCTAGCCAGGACGAAGCCGAACGCGCCGAAGGTTTGCGGGAAAATGAAGTATTAACCCGAACCGCTTTGGATGCTTTATCCATTGAAGACCCAGGCAAAAGACGGTTGTTTCTTGAGCGCCAGAAGAATCTATTTGTTGAGCAGGGCCGTTCAACCACTAACATCGACCGCGCATTATCTCTTGATGACGACGGCTTAAATCAGGCCATTACCTTACAAGCGCGCCAAGGAAAAACCATATCTGAATTAGCGCAGCAACAGTTCCCAGATACCGAGCAGTTAATCAGGACCACAGAGGCAGAAACAGCCAGAGCAAAAGAAGCCCGTTTAGCTACCAAAGCAGCGGCCCCCATTCCTGATGTTTTACTACAAGGGTTAAGCGAAGACGTTTCCGCTAAAGCCTCGGCATCCTTTAGCGCGGCTGGTGGTGGCGAAAAAGGATTAAAGGCATTTGCTAAGGTAGTAGACAAGGCCACAGAGCAAGAGCGCCGACTAGCATCACCGGCAATTATTCAAAGTTCATTTCCTAATGCAACACAGGCGGAAGTGGTACAGCTACAAGCCACCATGGACGCAGCCAGAACCACAGAAACCGGCTTAAAAGCCGCTAAGGATGTACGAGAAGCCCAGCGAACCACCAAGAAGGCTAAGACATTCCAGCAAAGAGGCGTGGCATTGCTTGATAGCATTCTGGAAAATGAACAGCTTGGTGACGTGGTCGGCTCAATTGAAGGCGGCATAGATTTTCGTTTCTCTGATGTTGAATCGGAATTAATAGACGATATTAACGAGGTGGGCGACATCTTAACCGCTGATAACCTAAACCTAATGTCTGGCGTGTTGAGTGAATCAGACATTAAGATTCTGCGAGCATTGGCAGGTGGTGGATTAAAGCGCACCAGGACAGAGGAGCGATTTAGAAAAGACGTTACCGCCTTACGTGATAAACTCGGCGCTAGCGAGGTCTTGACCGCCGACGATATACAACAGGGTCGAGATGGGACCATTCCCAGCGTTAACGAAAAGGGTTTTAAACTCATGGTTGACGCTCAAGGTAATAGGGCTTTTGTGGGCCCTAATGGTGAGATTGAAGAAGTTAACAATATAGCAGGAGCTCAATAAATGGCATTTGATCTATCTACTGCAAAGCCCGCTTCTGGTAGTGGCTTTGACTTATCTACTGCCAAACCACAGGAAGAAAGCTTTGCGGGTGCTGGGTTTATAGAGCCGGTGCGTGCTATAGCATCCGGTGCAGGTCGCGCCATTGTGGGCGGTATAGCTGGGGTGGCACAGACATTGAACCCACTTGCAGAACAAGGGGCGGGCGCGGCGGCTGTTGAAGAAATACAGGAGGGCGCATTTCAGCCAGAAACCCAGGCAGGGAAAGAAAGCTTGAAGTCACTGGGTGAGCTGGTACAGAAAGGCGTTGATTTGGCAAATATCCCCATCTCTGGATTGGCCGGAATACTTGAGCTGGTGACTGGCCAAGGTATCGACCAAGCAGCGGAAACAATAAAGGGCATTCAATCTGAAGGCTTATCGGCCACGGCGGGCGAGCGAGTACTTGAAGAAACCGGAAGCCCGCTGGCGGCCACAATAGCAGCCACGGCACCAACGGCCATTGGTGAATTGATAGGACTTAAAGGTGCAGGCGCAGCTATAAAAGGAACGGAGCGTTCAAGAGCGGCCACACTGCAAGGCATTGAAACCGCCGTACAGAAAGGCAAAGAGATTGTGCCGGTAGCGGGTGAAGCGGCCAAGGGTGTATTTCAATTTCAAACACCAACAAAGCAACGAATTGCCAAACTAATTGGTGAAGGCTCTACCGATGTTGAAACCGCTAAGTTTGAGATTAAGCCAGGAACAGCAGCACCAAAAACAGAAAGAACCGGCCTGCAAAAGTTGCTAGATATTGGTGGTGCAAAAGTACAAGCAGACGTTGAAGCAACCGGCGCAATCAAGCAAGGATTTGACGAGGGCGTTATAGCCGCAGTTAAAGGCGCATCACAAACAGATAAAACCAAAATGGCCAAGATGGTCGACATAATGGAGAGGGGGAAAAAGAACGCACGCTTTGCCGCATTGAATCGCCCTAGTGATGTTGCTGGCGATTCTCTTATGCAGCGGTTTAGAGCAGTAAGAACAGCCAACAGAACGGCGGGCAGTCAGCTAGACGGTGTGGCTAAATCACTCAAAGGTCAGAACGTAGACAGCTCGCCAGCAGTTAATACCTTTATTGCAAACCTTGATGAAATTGGCGTAAGGCTAGGGCCAGATAATAAGCCTTTATTTGATGGCTCAGACATTGAAGGTGTGGCCGGTGCGGAGCGTGTTATTAATCAGATTGTTAAGCGCATGAGAGACACAAAAACCCCTGATGGCCATGACGTTCACAGGTTAAAACGCTTTATTGATGAGCAGGTGACATTTGGTAAAACCGTTGAAGGTTTAAGTGGACGTACCGAGTCAATCCTCAAAAGCTTGAGGCGTGACCTTGATGGTATACTGGACAAGCAATTTCCAGAATATGACAAGGTTAATACCGTTTACTCTGAAACCATAGGCGCAATTGACGCCCTTCAAGATGTAGCAGGCAAAAAGCTGGACTTGACCGCCCCCAATGCAGACAAAGCCACTGGAACGCTTCTTCGCAGATTAATGAGTAACGCACAATCTCGTGTAAGGCTGCTTGATTCAATTGACGAGATTGAAGGCGTAGCCAGAAAACATGGTGGGTTTGGCAAGGAATTAATAGAAGGCCCAACCTCCGGAAAAGATGACTTATTGACTCAAATACTATTCGTTGATGAGCTAGATTCTGTTTTTGGTCCAGCAGCTAGAACCTCTTTAGCTGGTGAGCTAGGCAAAGAGATTAAACGCGGTGCAGGCGTGGCTAGGGGCGGGCTATTCGAAGCCGGTGTTGAAGTAGCTGGCAAGGTAGCGGAAAAAGCCCGAGGAATAAACGAGCAAGCAGCGTTTAAATCCATAAAAGAATTATTAAAAAAAGGCGTTAAATAATGGCACTATCAAGATTCGTTCTACCGTTCGCCGATGTTGGTAGCGGCATTCGCCCATCAAGCGGCGCTAAGCTGTTTTTTTTGGAAACTGGCACCAGCACTCCGGCAGATACATTTAACTGCCCAGACGGAAGTACAGCAAACTCCAATCCAGTCATAGCTGACTCTAAAGGGGTGTTCCCAGACATTTTCCTGTCAGGAATCTTTAAGGTAATTCTCCAGGATAAAAATGGGACTCAGATTTGGGAGGCCGACCCTGTTGAGTTTGTTCCTACCAGTACCACAGGTTCAGTAGCTAATTACGATACACTTGCGGCGGCGGTATCCAGCACTATATTGGTGGATGGTCAGTCTTTGAATATAAAGGAGCGCACCTCAAGTAATGGCGGTGGCGGCAATTGGGATGTGGTGCTAGCCTCATCTGTCACAATAAACTCGCTTGATATTGTCCAAGCTACCGGCGTTGCAACACTTGCCATAGTGCTTAGGGATGGAGAAAGAACCAGTCAATTCGGTTCTCTTGACGCGACAGAGAGCACAGCCGCAATCCAAAGGGCTATAGATGTCATTGACTCAATTACAATTGATACAGATTCAACCATAACCTCGCTAACATTCAGATCATCTATAACGGTTAATGTTGACGGCGTATTAACCTCTTCAAGTGCAGACCCGTTTTTACTCAACGGATTAACTGAAACGGTTATCAACTTTACAGGCAAAGGCAAGATAAATGGCGGCGGCGTTAGCAATACACAAAACGCCATAATCCTAACCGATTGTGTATCGGTACAAATAAACAATGCCAATATTGATCTTTGCCTAAACAAAGGAATAGGCATTGATGGCAATTCTACCGATAACATCATAAGCAGCCCTAAAGTGAGAGGGGCAACAGGGCCAACAGGCGCGGGTGTTTCTCTTTTTGGTGCGACAGTTCTTCGGAATATAATAAACAGCCCAGACTGCTCAAGCAATAGAATTGGCGTGACCATTAACGGGTCGCACTTTAATGAAGTTAACCATCCAATAGCGAACCTATGTACAAGCTCAGGCGTTAGCATTGACGGGATAATTTCTGATTCTGGCGATGGTGGATTATACAATAAGATAAACCACCCTATATGCAATGATGGAACAGACGCAACCAAGGGCGGCGTATTCTGTGGCAATGGATCAAGTTATAACGAGATCATTCACCCCATATGCCTAAACAATGCGGGTGCAGGTGTCCGATTTAGTGGCGGCGTAGGCAACGAAAATAGATCTAATAAAATCATAGACCCTATATGTAGTGGGAACGCAGCCAATGGGCTGACATTTTCAGGGTGCCCAAATATGGAAGTATTGAATCCGACTTGCGAAGGAAACACAGGCAGGGGAATTAGTGAGGCTGGCTGTGATGGGCTTAAAATTAGAGGTGGATTTATAGACAGTAATACAGCTGACGGCATTCTACACCAAAGCCCTAGAACCTTGGATGATGGTGTAACTGTAACCAATAATGGAGCCGAAGGAATAGAAATAGCGTTCGGCGGCCCAATTGGCCAAGGTGAAAACAGGACTATAAATTGCCATGTAGAGGATAATACAGGAACAGATTATGTTTCTGTGAGCACAGCCAAGGCATTTGATTTGACTGGGTTCGTTACAGATAATAATGGGAGCGATACAAAAGGGGATGGCCAAACTATAGGCCATGGCTTATCTGATACCCCAGCATTTATAACTGTTGGCGGAAGCGTTGCGTCTGAAACGGTTGTTGTAACCGCTAGGGATGCCACTACGTTCACGGTAGCCGTTAAGACCGATACAGGCGCAGCAGGCACAAGCCAATTGATTGATTTTTCAGCTAGTCTTTATTAATGGAATTAACCCTACAGAGATTTAATAGAGGATCAGATAGCACTACCGGCCTCTTATCGATTGGTAGGGGGGCGGCTGCTTACTTTCATAGCTTCAGCTGCGAGGACGAAGCGCGCCACATTAAGGTGATGAATGAAACCCGAATACCTGCGGGCCGGTATGAAATAAAGTTCAGGAAGGAAGGCGGATTCCACCAGCGATACCGCGCCAAATATCCCGATACTCACAAAGGCATGTTGTGGCTTCAAGATGTGCCAGGGTTTACCTTTATTTACATTCACCCAGGCAATACCGAGGCCGATACGAGCGGTTGTATTCTTCCTGGATACAACACCAGCACAGACACATTAAACGGCGGTGGCAGTGTTGGGCGGTCGGTGGATGCCTACCTAAATTTATATGGCTTGGTGTCAGAAGCGCTTTGCCAAGACGAGAAAGTTTTTATTGACGTGAAAGACGAGGTTTTATTATGAAAGAGTGGATTTTAGCGCGACTAAAGGAAAAGAGCACTTGGCGAGGGCTGGCTTCCCTTGTCGGGTTATTTGGCGTGGTAGTGGCCCCTGACCAGCTAGAATTAGTCGGGGCCGGTGTTGTGGCAATTATCGGAATTATTGAGATGGGCAGGAAAGAAGCCGTTTAGAGTATTCGGCTTTAAGTGCGGCCCATGCTGATTTCTCAGTACTGGGTTTGCCGTTCAGATAACATACACCGTTTTTATATTCTGCTTTCATGCTGATAGTTCCTTTATACGGATACGGGCATTTGTCAGGCTGTTGTCAGTAACCACCAAGACGGCTTTTGTCGCATCCAACTCTAGTTTTAAATCATCATTCAACTGGTCACACTGGGCAGCGGCGTAAGCATTGGCGGCATTAATGCGCACTATCTCTTTCTTGAAATACTTAACCTCTTCACCAGCTGGCACACGGATTTTTTCGCGCCCGTTATCCCAGTATAAAACCTCTTTGTGGGCGGTGGCTTGGTTGTTTCGTGTGATTAACATTTTACTGATACCTTAGAGCCTTTGGCTAGCTCGTTCATTGTCTTGTATTTGTCGGCGTTATCACGCACTTGTATTGCATCCGAAACCAACAAAGCTAGCTGGTGAAAATACCGGTCTTTACAGCTTACCGGTGTATCGCTAATGATGATTTTCGTGACCGCCTTGGACGTGTGGCCATATCTAACCGTGACTTTTTCCATACCATCAACACCAAATTCGTGTCGTAATGCGGCGTCTGAGTTTGGGCCATTCGTATCTATTTGAATATCCATTTCTTGTGCCTTATTGTTTTTGTTTGTTACTGCTACGTTCTTAAATATAACCTTTATTTAGTTTATAGGTAGGGGATTAAACGCCAATATCATTAGCAATAAGTGACAATTGATCATCAGTGCCGGCCGGCCCCTCTAATCCAATATATACGCCGGCTAGTATTTGGCGTACTTGCTCCATATTTGAAGCGATGCCGGCAACACCCCCGGCCTGTTTAATTTCGTTTAAGTGCTCTAATTGCTCAGGCTTGGCCCCGTGGTCTTTGGTTTTAAATGCGGCCGGCGTCTTATACTCAATGCCAATTATACGGCCGTCCACCATAAACCCTGTGGTATCAGGCGTGCCGGCGGGGCATAGGTTCATGAATCCGCCTCTGACCTTTACTTGGCCGGCTTGGGTCCTGTATATCCGCTTAACCTTTGGATGTTGCCGGCACAACTTAATGCCGGCCGCTTGAATAGTATTCTCTTCACTTGCCATTATTATCCTCGCTTGGCCATAAAGTACCGCAGCCGAATATAGTACTCATTCGCATGTTAACCAGCTCATATGCTTCTGTGACCTGTTTACTGCTTAGTTTTGACGTACTGGCTACACCCTTTTTATTCACTATCTCAGGGAATAATGCCGCGGCGTAGTCCCTGAAAACCCCTTTAAATAGTTCCTGACTCCATGGCGTCTCAACCCCCTTGGATTTCTTGTAATCCTCCCATTGCACGTAATCGATGCCGCGGTCATTTAGAAAGCCTGCCATTTCAGCGCAATACACCTCAATAGATTTGCGTTGCTGACTTGTTCGCGGCTTGCCCACCTTGACCTCAATGGTCAGATATCTGTTTTTATCGTACATCTCAGACATGGTTTGCATAAATTCAAATTTAGAGCGGTCTGAATTTATGACAAACTTCTCACTCATAAAACCCGCCTTCTCTAATCTTAGCTTTACACACCACCATGAGTTTCATTTTCTCCCGGGTGATGCTGGCAATCTCCCGTTTGATGATTGCCAGTCGGGTATTTTCAGCGTTACCCAGTGGGCCGTTTTCAATATGGCGTTTAGTGATCTTCAGAATGGCTATTTGTGCGCAGGCGTAGCCTAGTTTGCCGTAGTCGGTTTGGTCAATCATGCCGGCACCACACGGCAACCATCACCATTAGCAAACCGTTCTTTAATTCTTAGCTGCTTATCGCCAATCATTTCAGACACCAACCTAACAGTGCGTTCCTGGGTATTTCGGCCTAATACAAAGCCTTGCTGCTCCCTGGCTAGGTTTAGGATTCTATCTTTAGTCATTACCATTCACCCTTATAAATCACGCATGGGGCGCAAGTGAAAAACCAATAAGCGGCAATAATTAGAACGGCACAGCCCGCAATTTCTAAGCACAGCTCAAAAACAGACAGCAACAATTGTTTGATTTCTTTATTCATATCATCCCCTGTTACCCCCTAAGGGGCGGTTATTGTTATTTGGTGCGTCCGCTGCATTCGCTTGATGGGTGAGTTAGGTTATTCTCCCATCCGCCCCTCGGGCCTGCCAGCTTGTTTACCTCGCAGAACTCAGCCACAAGATTAGCAGCTATACTTGCATCATGGCGAGAGCTTAGCTTTGGCGTAACCTCGTCACGACTAGTAAGCCAACCCATAAAGCCATAAAGCGCCTCTGATGCGTTCATTTCTTTCTTCATATTCATCCTATAGCCCCGAAGGGCGTTATTAGTTGGTGTTATTACTTAGCCTAAAAAGGCGGGTCGTTTGGGTTGGGCATCTGGTTAGGTGCCTGCTGATACTGCATTGGCGGCGCTTGATTAGGCGCAGGTTGGGCCATAGGTGGCTGCTGATACTGTTGCGGTGCTTGTTGTGGTTGTGCGTATTGCTGGGGCGCTTGTGCGGGTTGTGCCGATTCATCGCTGTGAGTGAAACCAAGCTTGGCATCCTGCAAAATAAGCTTTGGCTTGTACTGACCGGACGGGTCAACCTCCATTAAGATACCGCCCGCCTTTACCTCAATTACAGAACCTTTAACCAATACCGAAGTATAAAAACCAATTTGTGCGTCTTTGGCAAACAGGGCCGCTTCATAATTAGTGTATTCGTTTTGCTTGGTTTTGAAGTTGTAATTCTTCTCACCCAGGCTAACGAAGAATGTCACGCCTTGTGCGTTCTGGTGCTGGCGCGCATCGTTATTCAATTTGCACGTTATGGTGTGGCTCATATTATCCCCTTGGATAGTGTGCCCCGAAGGGCGGTTGGTTTACTTAATTGATAATCCGGTTTTACTTTGGCCAATCTCACAGCCGTCTATTTCTTCACCGTCCTTTAGTGCCGCCAATAATTGCTTTTTATCTATGACGCTGGACACTGAAACCTTTTTATATTCAGCCGGAACACGGTCATCAGCTGTGATTAATAGCATGGCGCGGGGCTTGGTAATGCTGGCTTTGATAACCCCGTTGTCCAGCTTGGTAATGCCTGAATTAATCATGTTCATAATCAGATATTCTTTAATGCTGGACATTTGATTTTCAGCCACCTTGCGGCGCTTGGCTAACCTGGATTCTTCTGCTTTGTATGATTCCACATCACTGGCCATGTTTTGCATGAGGTATAGAATGTGCTCAGCTTTCTCTTGGAATACCTCGTTTATATCCCCTAGGGCATCTTGGAGCTGTTCAGGTTCAACGCCATCCGCTAGCATTTGTTCAATGCCTTGCATGTTCTTGGTGATGTCGTACAACTTCATTTCAATTTCCCTTTTATAAATTCACGGTATTTTAAATCTTCTATCTGATCTAGCTGGGCAGTGCCCGCAGCTATGGCCATCACCCAGCCCTGCGCGGTGCCATCTAGAGTGAATGCCGGTTTAGCTGGTGCAGCTTTAACAGGTGCGCTTGCTGCCGTGCCATCGTCATCCTCTGAAGGTATGCCAGCAATTGCCTGTAATGCGTAACGGCGGGCGTATGTGATGACAGAACCCGCGCCTTGTACGTCCTGCTTGGTGGGTTTAAATAAAACAGATTGGCTAAGCCATTGCCCGCTTTTATGCATTAAAATAGTTTCAACACCTACCTTGTCACCATCAGCGATTGGAAACTGTGAATAGCTCAAACCATTCTCCGCGAATGGCTGCTTAAGGGCGTGAACCACCGAACCCAAGTCAGCATATTTAGATTTAAAGAATGGGTTTGCAGCGTCCTTAGAAGCGCCTCCCATTTCACCTTGAGCTTTACTTAGCGCGGCGGCTAGCTCTTGAATTTCTGGCGATTTTTCCATTACTTGCCCGCCTTCATTTCTTGTTTCCAGATACCAAATGAATAACCAGCGTCATAGCTAATGGTTTTGGATTCATGGGTAACACCTGCCAGTGCGTCTCGTTCACCTTGCAGCCATTCGGCCATGACGTAGTTTTGTTCTGCGTCCTTTCTTGCTTCTTGTTCGTTCATATCATCCCCTTATTGAATGCCCATATTACCAACTTCCCCATTATTCGCGATGGGATATACTTTAAAATTCATTGATAATTTCTTACAAAACAGGCATAAAAAAACCGCTTGAAGGGGATGCAACAAGCGGCTTAGTTCACCCTGGAACGAATGAGCAGCCAGTATAACCCAGAAATAAAAAAGGCCCTAATCATATGAAAAGGGCCGTCCTAAATTATTCTACTGCCTATCCTTTGCAAAACTGTCCTTTGTTGGTTGATGTTAAGATATTTAATATTACTGCTAGAAATTTAATATTACGCTATATGCAGTTATATTCACTAACCATTTTGATTAGATTGATTGGCAATTTCTTTGATGGATACAAATTTTCCGTTCCAATAATACGACTCCATGCACTTATGATGAACCACAGCTCGAATATCTAGCCTGTAGCCTCGCTGCCAGAACCTAATCGGCTTATTACACTGACAACATTTCATTTCTTACCCTCCTTAACCTGGGTGGCGTAATCCTGAACATCCAGCGTCAGCACGTAAGACCTGTCATTATAAAGCGCTACATTATCCAGCATATCCATCACAGCCTTAGCCCGTACATCATTAAGCGATTGGGCTGCTTCTATTTCTAGCGCCTCCTCTATCAATACAGCAACAGCTATATCACTTGTAGCACTGCTTGCGGCCTGTAACTTTGCTTGCACATACGACATATGGCTATTAGCCGCATCTAGCTCTGCCTGTAATGGTAAATCCTCAAGCTCAATTAAGCGCTCAATGGCAATCCAAGCCCGCATAATGCAAGTACCATCATATTCACCGGACTTTAACTGCATAGCCAAAACTTCTAAATCTGTACTTTCCTTCATATATATCCCCTATTGTTAACTATGGTTTTACAGGCTTTTAATCATGTGTTCAGCCATATCTTCGCGCTCGCTCTCAATTTCCCCATGGTACTGCCTAGCCTGCTCGACCGTTATCTTGCCGGTGTTCAGTTGCTCTTCTATGTCTTTATGGCACCTGTCATATGCATCCATATCTTTACCCCTTATTTTCATCAATCATCAGCGTGGCACTTTTAGCCGCACTGATTTGTTTAAGCCCTATGTTCATAGCTGCCTAAAATCACTGCATGAGACAAGATCGACACGAGTAAAGCGGCCATATGGGTTTATTCAGACATAGAAATTCTTTCATGTTTTCATCTGATCTTTCACCAAATCCAACAACCTTATGGTTTCGGCCTTTATAGGTACAAAATGTCTCTCCAGACTTGTCTGTTCTGTCCTCGTTCACATTCATAACCTACCCCTTGTTTTCATCAATCATCAGCGTGGCACTTTTAGCCGCACTGATTTGTTTAAGCCCTATGTTCATAGCTGCC
>MAAB01029644.1_pt1 | contig 35458 bp, 31 predicted proteins | sample 1115991 | NCBI WGS metagenome assembly MAAB01 (sample SAMN04961124, study PRJNA320927) | seawater metagenome | isolation source: sample BD02T18 sea water enriched with oil for 18 days | place: USA:Gulf of Mexico | collected 2013-07-27
CCTAAAATAACATCATCAACTTGGCTAAAATCTAAATCGGGATTTCTATCCATTAATGCTTTTAAGGGTAATGCGGCTAAATCGTCGGCACGAATAGTCGCCAACGAACCGCCGAAGCGGCCAACAGGTGTTCTAATTGCGTCACAAATAAAGACTTCATTCATCTCATTATCTTTACCTTGTGATGTGCTTTCTAAGATGCTTTTTTCTTCAGTTGAAAAGTCACTCATTCATTTGTTCTCTTTTAGATTTGTTATTAGCTTAATTTGAGTTTGCTTTAGCTTTTCTTTAGTGAAGGGTATTGCTCTATGACTTTTTCAAAGCCCGAGCTTAAATGTTCCACTAAAATCATTATTTCTTTTTCAGTCATTGCTGTTGATAACATAGCAGAGCAAGTATTGATCATCATCAGCCCTTGTTCAAACAAATGCGAGAGTAATAGCTTCAACCCTTTAGCTTCGTCTTCATTAGCATATGATTGGCGATAATTACTTGGTGCAGCTTCTTTTAAGTGGATTCGAAACATTGAACCAGCCCCCGTTACACAAGCTTTAATGCCCACTTTTTCAATGGTATGAGTGATTTCTTTACGAGCTAAGTCACCTAAAGCATTAACATAATTTACTGCTTTTTCATCAAACAAACGCATAGCAGTAAGTCCTGCGGTCATGGTGACAGGGTTTGCAGAAAAAGTACCTGAATGCGGTAATAAAACTTTCGGCTGAGTTGGGTCAAGCACTTCCATTACATCATTTCGCCCTGCAAATGCGCCAACAGGAAAACCACCACCAATCATTTTACCTATGGCGGTCAAGTCAGGAGCTACTTTATAGTTTTGCTGAGCGCCAGCATAATTAACCCGGAAGGTGATCACTTCATCAAACATCAGTAAAGCGTCGTTTTCTCGAGTCCATTGATAAAGTGCTTCAACAAATTCTTCACTCGCTGGCACCATACCAACACGGTGAGAAACAGGGTCAATCAGTATTCCCGCTAATTCACCTTTGTGTTGATTTAAAATGGCTAAAGCTTTTTCAACATTGTTATAAGGAATAATAATAACGTCATCTAAAGCGCCCTCAGGCGTACCGTTGGCAACAGGTACACTTGCGGGTTGGTCTGCATCTCCCCAATTTTTAGGGGCTGCGGTTTGACTAACTTCGGCGTAATCATAAGCGCCGTGATAGGCACCTTCAACTTTTGCTATTTTTTCTTTACCGGTAAACGCACGCGCAGCTTTGATCATCGCCATTACTGCTTCGGTGCCAGAATTTACAAAACGAATTTTTTCAAAACCAGGTACGCGTGCACATAAAAGTTCGGCATACTCAATTTCAATTTCGGTCGCCATGGTAAAAGCCGTGCCTTTTTGTACTTGCTCGATAATCGCTTGGGTAATGTCTGGGTTAGCGTGGCCATGAATAAGTGACGCCATATTATTGGCAAAATCTATGCGGGTAACACCGTCAATATCGGTAACATAACAGCCCTGACCTTTTTCAACATAATCAGGATGCGGCAATTTAAAAATGGTATTGCGACTAACACCGCCCGGTAATACTTTTTTTGCGCGGGTAAAGAGTTCAGCACTTTTACTGTCTTGCTTAGCTAGAATAGTTGAGGTAGATGACATTATGATTGCTCCGCTATATTTCTTGGATCTAAAAGCTTAGCGCCAGTGCGTTCTTGAACAAAGTCGAACGCGACATTAGGGGCTAATTCAACCAACTCAAAACCTTCACTGGTCACTTCAATAACACATAAGTCGGTATAAATTCGGCTTACAACACCTTGACCTGTTAACGGGTAACTACATTCTTCAATAAGTTTGGCAATACCATTTTTAGTGGTGTGTTGGGTGATAACATAGATGGTTTTCACACCCGCGACGAGATCCATAGCACCGCCTACCGCTGGAATAGCGTCTGGCGCGCCCGTTGACCAATTAGCTAAATCGCCATTTTGTGCCACTTGCATTGCCCCTAATACACAAACATCAATATGCTGTCCGCGGATCATCGCAAAGCTGTCTGCATGATGAAAGTATGCGGCGCCAGCAATAGCGGTTACTGGTTTTTTACCCGCATTAATAAGATCTGCATCTTCTTCACCCACTGCTGGTGTGGGCCCCATGCCCAATAAACCATTTTCGGTGTGATAAATAAATTCACGCCCTTGTGGTACATAGCGTGCGACTTTTTCAGGAATGCCAATGCCCAAGTTAACGTATGAGCCATCAGGAATATCAAGTGCGGCACGTTCAGCCATTTGATCTCTTGTCCAGCCAACGGCCTCTGCATTTGTTTCTAAGCTCATGGGTAAGTTCTCCCTTGCGCATTTAAGCTAGATTCTTGTAATGGATTTTCAACATGAATAATACGGTCAACAAAAATTCCTGGTGTCGCAACGGATTCGGGATCAATATCGCCAGCCTCCACACAGTGACTCGTTTGTACTATGGTGGTCTTCGCCGCCATTGCCATAATGGGTGCAAAATTCCGCGCGGTTTTGTTGTAGGTTAAGTTGCCATAACGGTCAGCTTCTTTCGCTTTGATAAGCGCAAAGTCAGCGGTTAAGCTTAGTTCCATCACGTAATCACGGTCATCAAAGTTGCGATGCTCTTTACCATCAGCCAAAGGTGTTCCGACCGAAGTAGCGGTGAAAAATGCAGGGATGCCTGCGCCCCCCGCTCGAATACGTTCCGCAAGCGTACCTTGTGGCACAAGTTCTAGCTCAATTTTACCTGCACGATATAAGTCAGGAAAAACCGTTGAATTTGCGGTACGAGGAAATGAGCAAATCATTTTTCCTACTTGGCCGTTTTCAATTAATGCCGCTAAGCCAACATGGCCACTACCGGTATTATTGTTAACAACGGTCAGGTTTTTAGCGCCATGGTCAATAAGGGCATGTATCAACTCAATAGGGCTACCTGCTTCACCGAAACCGCCTATCATCACTGTTGCTCCGTCAAAAATATCGGCGACAGCATCTGCGGCAGTGGTGCTAAATTTATTTATCATCGTTACCTCTTTTGATTTTTACTTGTTATCTTAACGAAAGAACCTGCAGTACATCTAAGGTGACGTTATTGATTTATATACATTAACTTTACTGCTTGTCTTTAGCATTGAAAAATATAATTTGTTTATGAAAGGTATAGGTATAGACTATATTTGATTTCGATTAACATACAACAAACATATATCAGATATAATTGAAGCTATTCTTGCTTAATAAAACAATAAACATAGCTTTATAAACTTAATTGGAAAGATTCATGGAACTTCGATCACTAAAATATTTTCAGTCTGTTTATGAACAAGGCAGTATTAGTGCTGCCGCTCGTGCTTGTTTTGTTTCTCAACCCTCGATCACAACCGCAGTTAAGCAGCTTGAGTCAGATTTAGATATTATTTTATTTGTTCGCCATGCTCGCGGTGTATTACCCACAGATGCTGCCGACAAGCTGTACCCGAAAGCAAAAGAAATTGCCGACAATGCAAAATCAATTAACCATCTTTTTTCTGGCGCTCCTTCACCGATAATTTTAAGACTAGGCATCATGCGATCGCTAGGGGCACAAAGAATGTGCTCATTATTGAAGAATATCACTGAAAAAATAACAAATGTTGAATTGACGTTAGTTGACCCAGAAGAGCCATGCGATGCACGAGTTATCGTCGCTCATTCAGTGGCTAGTAATGAACGTTTTATTCCTATTTGGCAAGACAGTTATCAGCTTGCTGTGCCGAAAAGTTGGTCTATCGCTCGGCAATCATCCATTAACATTGCTGAACTCGAAGGCATGCCTTTTATCAGCAGATCGCCATGCGACACGCTAGACAAATTAAAAGGTGTTATGTCAGATGAATCAGTAAGGTTTCAACCACGCGCTAATATAAAAACCATAGAATACGCATGGCAATTGGTGTGTGCAGGAATTGGCGCAGCGTTATTGCCTGATTGGCAAGAGATATTAGAAGCTGACGAATTGTCGCTCGTGCCAATAACAAACCACAGATTAGTCAAAGATATTGGCTTAGCGTTTAAACGTAATAAAGAAGACTCACCAATAATTGCAGAGCTAAAAGAAATATGTTGCGCTTCAGCTAACTTACATAATAGGTAAAGTTAACTAAAATCTAAAGAAATATCGGTACAGCCTTTTTCACAATAAATACCTGGAGTTCCTTTATCTTCGGGAACGACTAACCTAATGACTGTCCCGCAGGTATCACATTTCATTTGTCGGCCAGCCATTACTTTTTTGATCAAAGCTTTTTGATCATTAAATGATTTTGCGCTTGTTTTCTTAAGTTGGTCAAACTGCTTTATATCAAGCATAAAACTGCCTATTAATAATTTAAAGTTGCACCTCTGTGATGAGATGTAAGTACTAAGGTTTAGTCAGGAACCATAAACCTATAATTCAAGTGTTTATTGCCGGCTATCATACGTTATCTGTAATTCACTGGAAAATACTATTTATATCTTAAAAGCAACCATTGCACTTTAACAGTGCATTACCGTAACTTTAGTGCACAACTACACTAATAATAAAAAACATAAACCATTAAGTCATTAATAAATAAGAATTAAAAAAACATCCTTCACTGGCACTGTGTTTGCTCTAGTTAAGTTAATTAGAAAATTTAACTTTATGGAACTTATGGTTATGAGCACAACGAACACACCAACGGGCATTAAACTGTTGTCGTTTACAGGAAAAATGAAAACACTACATTTAAGTTGGATGGCATTTTTCATCACCTTCATGGTTTGGTTCAACCATGCGCCATTACTTGCGGTAATAGGAGTCAGTTTAGGCTTGTCCGCAAGTGAAATTAAAACCTTACTGATACTCAATGTAGCGCTCACCATTCCTGCTCGGGTGATTATCGGCATGGTGACCGACAAGTATGGTCCACGCCTAACCTTCTCGGTATTACTCGCGGTTTGTAGCATTCCCTGTTTTATGTTTGCTATGGCAGAAAGCTTTGAACAAGCCGCCCTTGCCCGTTTTTTATTAGGCTTTATTGGTGCGGGTTTTGTCATTGGCATTCGTCTGGTTAGTGAGTGGTTTCCCGCTAACGAATTGGGTACTGCAGAAGGCATTTACGGCGGCTGGGGTAACTTCGGCTCTGCAGCCGCAGCAATGTCGTTACCGGCAATAGCACTTCTCTTTGGCGGCGAAAATGGCTGGCGCTATGCCATTGGGCTAACCGGATTAATGAGTCTTATTTTTAGCTTTATTTGGTATTTCAATATTAACGATACGCCGAAAGGATCAACTTACTTCAAACCAAAACAAACAGGCGCAATGGAAGTAACCAGCGTTAGCGACTTCTACCTATTATTAATCATGAAGTTACCTATGTATGGTGCCTTAGCATTATTAACATGGAAGTTATCACCTAATGGCGTAAGTTTATTTGGCGAAGATATCGCGCTAATCGCTTATCTTTCTTTAGTGGTTTTATTTATTATTGAAGTCGCGCAAACTTATAAAGTAAATGGGCATATTTTTTCCAAGCCAGTACCTGTTGAACATCAATATAAATTTAAACAAGTCGCCGTACTAAACATTTTATACTTTGCCACTTTTGGCTCTGAGCTTGCGGTTATTTCAATGTTACCGTTGTTTTTTGCTGATGTATTTAGTCTAGACATGGTGTATGCAGGTTTATTAGCATCACTTTATGCCTTTATGAATTTAATGTCTCGCCCGGGTGGCGGCTGGTTAAGTGACAAATATGGTCGTAAAAAGACCTTACTCATTTTAACCGCAGGTCTAGCGATTGGTTATTTTACCATGTCGACCATTGATAGTTCATGGCCTTTAGTATTAGCTGTAATTGCAGCCATGGCATGTTCGTTTTTCGTACAAGCCGGCGAAGGTGCAGTATTTGCAGCAGTACCTTTAATTAAACGTCGTTTAACCGGGCAAATTGCCGGTATGACAGGGGCTTATGGCAATGTTGGTGCAGTAGTATATTTAACCGTATTATCATTAGTGAGCTATCAAACTTTCTTCTTAGTGATTGCCGCCACCGCTGTGTTAGGCTTCAGTGTATTGCTATTAATGGAAGAGCCCAAAGGCGCTATGACCGAAATAAACGAAGATGGTACGGTTGAACTCATTCATGTCAGTTAAGCCATCACAAGATAAAGCTGTAAATTCAACAAAGCAAAGTAAAAATAAACTTTCACTGAGCTTTGGTGGATACAGCTGTGCGGGAAAAAAAGTACAGAACCAAGATGCGTTTGCTGCTTTTATTCCACAAGAAAGTGACATTATCAGCAAAGGTATTATCGCGACAATTGCCGATGGAGTTTCAAGCGCTAGTAAAGCCGCAGAAGCGGCACAACTAAGTGTTACTCAGTTTATTAATGACTATTACGCCACTCCTGAAACTTGGTCAACGCAAAAATCAGCGGCCAAAGTGCTCACCAGTTTAAACCAATGGCTGTATTCACAAAGCGATGGTATTAATAAACAAAGTGCCGAGTGGTTAACCACTTTTTCAGCATTAATTGTCAAATCAAGCACAGGTTATATTTTTCATGTTGGTGATACGCGTATTAGCTTATTTCGCCAGAATAAAATCAGCGCGATTACTCATGATCATAATCGCAAACAAACTCATGGTCATATGGTACTCACCCGAGCACTCGGAGCAGACAGCCGTTTAGAGGTTGATGTGCACCAAGTCGATATTCAAACAGGCGACATTTATCTATTAACTTGTGATGGTGTACATGAATATTTGACCGATAAGCAAATTTCAGCAGAGTTGCTGAAACTGAGTAAACACACAGATAGTGCGCCATTTAATCAAGAATTAGAGCAAGTTAGCCAACAATTAACCCAGTTAGCAATAGACCATGGTAGTGACGATAATGTCAGCTGTTTACTGGTTTATATTAATAGTACGCCAAATCGTGAACTTATCGAAATTGAGCGAGACCTAATAAGTAAAACGATACCGCCAGCGTTATCAATAGGTATGAAATTAGATGGTTATCAAGTCTGTAAAATTATTCACGCCAGCACACGTTCACATCTTTACTTGGTAGAGAGTTTAGTTGAGAGTTCTGTTGAAAATTTGGAAAATAACCCGACAGAACATAAAACGGATAAAATATTATCTGTACTTAAAGTGCCGTCTGAAAACTTTTCAGACGATCCTTTATACCTACAAGGTTTCATCCGCGAAGCTTGGTTAGGTGAGCGAATTAATCACCCGCACATCATGAAAATTAAAACGGGTAATGTTAACAGCCCCTTTCTTTATCATGTTTGTGAGTATATTAATGGCCAAACATTAACACAGTGGATGTTTGATAATCCCCTGCCAAGCATTGCTCAAGTGAGAGACATCATTCAGCAAATAACCCTTGCCTTACGTACTTTTCAGCGCCTAGAGCTGGTGCACCGCGATTTAAAACCTGACAATATAATGATCGACAATAACGGGCAAATTAAGTTGATCGATTACGGAACCGTATTAATAGCTTCGTTAGCCGAAAATAGCGATACACTTACCGAAACAGTACCACAAGGCACCTTAAACTATATTGCTCCAGAAACACTATTAACCCTTAAAGCTGATCATCAAAGTGACTTATTTTCTTTAGGTGTTATTGCTTATGAAATGTTATGCGGTGAATTACCCTTTAAACCTATGCGCAGAGCTGAGGTTTACTTTAACGATTTTGCTCAGTGGCAGTATCGCAGTATTAAGCAATTTCGAAGCGACTTACCTCTTTGGTTAGACTTGGCGTTAGAAAAGTCAACTAAAGCAGACCCTAACTTTCGTTACCACGCATTTTCTGAATTTAATGCGGATTTAAACAAACCCAATTTATCAGCCATTGAAGATTATAAAAGCCAACCTATTATGCAGCGTAATCCGGTGCAGTTTTGGCAAGGCGTTTCGGCATTATTATTTATTGTATTGATCTTCGTTTTAGCCAATTGAAAGCGTGTCGCATAACGTTTTACTACATGAATATTACCAGTCAGAAAAAAAACACCAACTTAATGAACACTTAAAGCGAGAACAGTTATGTATCAACTATTAAAATTATTCACCTTACCTGACTGTTCTTAATGATGAGAGTCGCACTATAAAAAATAAATAAGCATCACAAAAACGTTACTGCATATTATGCTTTAAATAGATTTTTTTAATCACTCCGTTAAGCCTTAACTCTCTTATCACTTCATCTACAGCTTTTTGAATAGACTCTTCTTTAAAAGCCATATATGAAAAAACATCAGACCATAAATGGTGAATAGTAAAATTGGAATGATCTAAGTTTGTATATTTAGTGTAATGTTTATTATTTAAGTCATACAAAAAAATGTTGAGATCTCCGATTCTAATATCTTTTCTGCCAGAGAGCAGTAAATGAGTCGTATCTTTAGGGTGCGCATGCTCGGAGTAATCAGGGTTATCATTTGTTATTAGCTTAAATTTATCACCAAGCAGCTCTGTTGCTCCCTGATATGCGGCAATAGATTTTCCTTGTAAGTCAGATATTGTATTAACGACTAGCTGGTCTGATTTTTTAGAAATAGCAACATCTCTAAAACGAAAAATAGGCTCTGATAAATATGCATTTACATTAGAATTAGGAAAAACATTACAAGCAACATCGATTAACTTTCCATGATTAATTTCATACAATATTCGATTATTGCTCATAAATATGTATTCCACTTTGTATTGAGGAAGTTGTTTGAATATTTCATCGATGATCTCAATAAATACACCTTTTTTACCATCTTCAATAAAAAAAGGAGGGAAATTTCCAACACCAACTTTTAATACTTGTTCCGCTATAGATATTGGAGAACAAACTAAAAGAACTATGAAAAGAAGATGATTTAAGATTTTTGGCATTTATATAAAGCTAGTAAATGATATTTATAAATTACTATAGCCAAAGAGTAGTCAACAATAAAATGAATTTCCGCTATTCGTGCTAAAAAGGCATTAATCTTTTCATGAAGTTACTGTCAACTTAACGGATTAAGTAACTCTGACTCAAGTATAAACCCGAAACAAAAGCCTTAAATCACATGATTTGAAAAAGAAACGAATACGTAAACTGCGATTGCAGTAGGTATTATATTGATAACTGCAGCATTCAACTTGTAGCCTATTGTCTCTAAAAGTAGTGTTATTACGCACCAAAACAGCGCGCAAGCACTTTAAAAGCACAAAAAAAACAACATACCCTTACGTAACACTATGATTTAATAGTGCATTATATTTGGCACAGTATCTGCTCTACTCTAAATAAAGAACTATTAGCGATAAATTATTTAGGATCTATGCATGTTATTTGGTCGTAAAAACAGAAAACCCATTACAATTCCCAGCAAACAAGTTAAAGAGTGGAAATATACTACCTGCAACTATTGCTCTACCGGCTGCTCTATTGAAATAGGCTTGAGCGAAGAGAATAGAATTGTAACCACGCGCGGCCATGCAGGCGCCGATGTTAATCGCGGAAAACTGTGTATTAAAGGGCTACTTGAGCATGAATTATTTGAAAGCCCCGGCCGTGGCACAGAGCCATTAATACGAGAAAAACACTTTGAAAAACTTGAAAAAACCACTTGGGATAATGCCTTAAATACGACAGCCAGCAAAATTAAAGAAATTCAACAAAAATACGGTAAAGATGCCTTCGCTGTTATATCAACCGGCCAGTTAGTCACTGAAGAATTTTATACCTTAGGAAAACTCACCCGTGGTTGTATTGGTACCAATAATTACGACGGCAATACCACACTATGCATGGCATCGGCGGTCAGTGGTTATAAGCGTACTTTTGGTTTAGACGGTCCACCAGGTTGTTATGACGACTTTGAACATACCCATTGTTTAATGGCCTTTGGTTCAAACCTCCCCGAACAACATCCTATTATTTACTGGCGTTTAAAAGAAGCATTAGAAAAACGAAAGTTTCCGCTGATTGTTGTTGATCCTCGTGTCACTATGTTTGCACAATTTGCTGATATTCATTTAGCTATCACTCCTGGTACCGATTGCGTACTAATTAACGCTATGATGTTCGTCATCATTAATGAAAGCCTGCAAGATCAAGCATATATCGACGCTAGTACCCAAGGTTTCGATAAAGTTAAAGCGCTAGTACAAGATTACGACCCTAAAACGGCTCAACATATTTGTGGTATCGACGAAGATACGATTCGCAATGTTGCCCGAATTTATGCAAAAGCGCCGTCAGCGATGAGCATTTGGACCATGGGTATTAACCAATCAACACATGGCTCAGACGGTGTTGCAAATATTAATAACCTTAATTTAATTACCGGAAATATTGGTATACCCGGCGGTACCAGTTTGTCTATCACTGGGCAATGTAACGCTATGGGCACTCGTGAATGGTCTTCTTGTTCAGGTTTACCGGGCTACCGTTATTTAGAAAACGAAGATGAACGCCAAGAAATCGCTGACTTTTGGGGAATTGATGTTGATTTTTTACCTAAAAAACGTGGCCTTGCCCAAACTGATATTTTCCCTGCCATTGAAACAGGTGAAATAAAAGGCTTGTGGTTAGTGGCCACCAACCCCATGACATCTATGCCTAATACCGCCCGCATACGTAAAATGCTAGAGAAGCTTGAGTTCTTAGTGGTACAAGACGTGTATGAAGATGTTGAAACGAATCAATATTCTCATGTTTATTTCCCCGCTTCAGTATGGGCAGAAAAACAAGGTTGCCATACCAATACCGAAAGACGGGTTAATTTAATTGATAACGTATTACCACCATTTGCTAATTCAAAACCCGATTTTTGGATTTTTAACCAAATGGCGAAACGTTTTGATAATGGCAAAATAATTAAATTTCCAGATGATCCTGAAGGTGCATTTAATGAAATGAAAGAACTTTCAAAGGGCACACATAATGGTCGCCCTCGTACGTTAGATATTTCAGGTATGAGTTACGAAAAGATTATTAAAGCCCGTGGTATTCAATGGCCCTATCGTGAGGAAGACGACCAGTCACCTGCATCTGCAAGTTTAAAAGGGACTCAACGTTTATATAGCGATGGTGTATTCCCAACAAAGTCGGGCAAAGCTAATTTATTACCAATTAAATTTTATAACAACAATGAACAACCTTGTGGTGAATACCCATTCTGGTTGAATAGCGGTCGTGTGGTCGAGCATTTTCATACCCGTACACGTACCGGAAAGATTGGTAATTGTAATAAATTTAGCCCAACCGCTTACATGGAAATGAACCCTGATGCCGCTGCCGATTTAGGTATTACTCATCAAAGTTATGTCCGGTTAACCAGCCGAAGAGGAGACGCGGTAGTACTGGTACAGTTAACTCAGCGCGTGCCACGCAATATGGTGTTTGTACCTTTCCATTATCACGACTGTGTAAATCGTTTAACGCTTGGTTTACTCGACCCTCACTCTCGCCAGCCAGCTTTTAAACAATGCTCTGTACGTATTGAGCATGTTGACCAAGCAGAAGCCGCAAAATTAAACGTCGAACGTCGTAGCTATTAGCCCTAACTATTAAGAAAAGTGAAAAACGTTAACATGAGTCATCCATAATGAATATTGCCAAAGAGCTAACACAGCCAGACCAATCAGCATCAGTACAGTCATTCGATCCTAAAAATGACCAAGTAGATATTGACCTAATAACCAATGCCCCGGTAAAAAATGAGCAAGCAGGTCGCTCGAATCATTGGGAAGTGCGTACCCAAGAACAAAGTTATGCTTTTTTGCCCACTAAAGAAGATGAAGATCAAAGTGAAACAGAAAATCGCTATGGTAAACGTATTGATCTTATTGAGCTTACCGATAATCCTAAAGATCGTTCAATGTTTATCAATGAAAATCCTGAGGTAGGCACTAACCCAAATCGTAATAAACAACATGGTTTTTTCTTTACGGCAGACAATTGTATTGGTTGCCACGCGTGTGAAGCGGCTTGTTCAGAGAAAAATGAAAACCCAGCTCACTTAGCCTTTCGAAGTGTCGGTTATGTTGAAGGGGGTTCATACCCAGATTATAAACGTATGAACATATCAATGGCCTGTAATCATTGTGATGACCCAGTTTGTTTAAAGGGTTGCCCGACAGGCGCTTATACAAAACACGCCGAATATGGCGCAGTACTACAAGACCCTGAAACCTGTTTCGGTTGTGGTTATTGTACTTGGGTTTGCCCTTACAATGCTCCGCAACTTGACCCAGTAAAAGGCCAAGTTTCAAAGTGTAATATGTGTGTTGACCGTTTGGAAGTCGGTTTAAAACCAGCGTGCGTATCTGCGTGTGTGGGTAATGCCCTCGATTTTGGCGTCATTGAAGATACCCCCGAAAACCGTGAGCAATGCAAAACGTCAATTCCGGGCTTTCCTGATCCTGAGATTACCCATCCGAACATTCGTTTTCAACAAACGAAATCAATGCCCAATGAAATGACTCGCACAGATTCAATGCCAGTAAAATATCATAAAGGTGCTGATGGAAACTTTAAGCCGGTTATTGATCAAAAAGCAGGAAAAACAAAACACTGGAACTTTGCAAAATTAAACAGCAGAGAAAACCCGCTAGTATTGTTCACACTCTTCGCTCAAGCCGCTTATGGTGCTTTTTTAATTCCATTTTTAGGGACGTTATTTGGCATTGAAACATTGGTGAGTTTTACTCAATCGGATATGTTTTTACCACTGACCCTCACGGCTTTAGTGATGACAGCTTTCGCGCTATTAATGAGTGTTACCCATTTAGGTAAACCTATGCGTTTCTATCGAGGTTTTAATAACTTACGTTTTTCACCCATGGCACGTGAAGGATTTGGTTTAGCCTTATTTTCGATGGGCTGTGGTTTAACCACACTATTCTTATTACCCAGTAACGATTGGTTAGTTGAGTTATCAACGAGCACGCTTGGCTTAGATTTAGTTACCTTAACTGAGGGGTTACCATTACAAATGCTTGTTACAGTTACCGGAGCATTCACCTTATTAGCAGGTTTCGGTGGCATGTTTTACATGAACAAATGTTATCAAATAAAAGCACGACCATTTTGGCATCATCTACAAACAGCGACATCTTTTGCAGGTAATAGCTTAGCATTAGGTGCATTAGTTAGCGGTGTTATCGTGATCAGTACCTTTATTCTTAACGGTGCAAGTAACCAGGAAATAAGCCAAGCAAGTTTGACTTTTACTAGCGTATTTATACTAGGTATGGTGATTGAAGCTTTAGGATTACTCAAACATAATACCGATTTAAATCGTAGCGAAAATGAAGGCGGTGCAGCACATTATGTACAATGTACTACATTCGGAAAAACTTACCTTTTCCGAAACTGGTTATTAGCGATAAACATTATCCTTGCATCGGCATTACTTACCGCTAATTTAATCGGTTATAACGATGTAAGCTTATTAATGGCTTGGTTAGTTTTAGCATTAGTTAATTGTTTTACCGCTGCTGTTGGCCGGGCATTATTTTATATTTTAGTCATTCCAACCACCATGCCTGGGGCATTCTTTTGGAAGAACAAAGGTTTTGAACAACATGCTCGTGATATTGGTTTAGCTGATAATCCCGCGACCGGAGTTGCTCCATTGTCACATTAGTATCAAGCCGATGAAGTGAAGTCCACTCTGTGCTTAAGAGACTTTAAGACAGAATTAAAAACTTTAGGAAAATTCTTACAAGGATGTAAGAAATTAGAGGAATTAAGGAGTAATCACCGAGAATAATCATTATGACAATAAAAACACTTAACGATACTCTGCAAAAAAAATGCTTAATTGGCTTAACTTACTTTGATGTAAACGGCGTACAATTAAAACAAACATTACTCGCCGGCACGGTTACGTCAGTTGATAAAGAAATGGGCATTAAGCTCAACTTATTGACACTCGATTCAGCAAACAATCACGATAATAAAAGTGCCAAGAAAACTCGTAACAAGGGTAAACAAGCCGAATTTATTTTACCCGCCAATACTTCTTGTTGGTTTACAGCCCCTAAAGGTGATTTTCATACCAGTGTAGATAACGTAAAAATCACCGATCCGGATTATTTAATAACTTGGGATATTTATCAAACCAAAGCGCAAAAAACAACCGATGGCATAACAGACAATATTAAAGACGGCGAACAACAATGGTGGCAATGGCGACCACGCACCCAAAAACCACAAGTTGGTTAATTTCAAAATACTTAACTTAATGCACTCACGCACTAGAGCAGTGCATTAAGTTATTCACTCTAGTGCACTTCAAACATCCCTCACAAACCAAAACAAGATAACTCATTGAAACAAAAGAACTAACAAGAGTGGCACTTAGCTTGCAAAATAGTTTTCATCTTATCTAGGTGTTTACACCAAGATTAACTTTAAAGCAGGTTCGTAAAATATGAAGTCTCAAATATCCACAAACATCAAACAAAAAATTGTCGTCGTTGGTAACGGTATGGTGGGTCATCATTTTGTTGAACAGCTCAGCGAAAACAATCAATTTGATATAACTGTTTTATCAGCTGAGTCTCGTTTAGCTTATGACCGCGTACATTTATCAGAATATTTCGGCGGTAAAACAGCCGAAGATTTGGCCTTAACAACGCCTGAAAACTATGAATCGTTAGGTGTCAATTTTCAACTCAATGCTAAAGTCATTCAAATTGATAAATCGGCTAAATTTGTCACCACTGAAAGTGGTGATGTTTACGCTTACGATAAACTGATATTGGCGACAGGATCATTTCCCTTTGTGCCCCCTATTCCAGGAAAAGAACGTGACCATTGTCTAGTTTATCGAACGATTGACGATTTAGACGCCATTCAAGCTTCAGCGAATAATGGCAAAGTAGGTGTCGTTGTTGGCGGTGGTTTATTAGGTTTGGAAGCCGCTAATGCACTTAAACAGCTAGGGTTAGCAACGCATGTGGTTGAATTTGCGCCACAACTTATGGGCGTACAATTAGACAAAGCAGGCGGCCAATTATTACGTTCGATGATCGAAGACTTAGGCGTTACGGTGCATACCGAAAAAGCGACAAAAATTATTGTTGATGGTCAAACCAGTGTGCACCGCATGGAGTTTGCAGACGGTAGTCATTTGGAAACCGACCTCATCTTATTTTCTGCTGGTATTCGCCCGTACGATAACCTCGCCCGCGATTTTGATTTAACGGTTGGCGAACGTGGTGGTATTGTTGTCGATAACAGTTGTAAAACATCTGATGAAAATATTTACGCCATCGGTGAATGTGCACTTTGGAATAACTTTATTTATGGCTTGGTAGCTCCCGGTTATAACATGGCTAAAGCAGCGGCTAGCGATATTGCCGGTGGCGACTTACAGTTTACCGGTGCTGACATGAGTACTAAGCTAAAACTGATGGGCGTTGAAGTTGGCTCTATTGGTGATGCTCATGCTAAAACGCCTGGCGCGCAATGTTATACCTACGAAAACCAACCCGACAATATCTACAAAAAAATTGTCGTTAGCCAAGACGGCAAAACGTTACTCGGCGCCGTACTTGTTGGTGATACTAGTGAATACGACTCACTATTACAATACGCACTAAACGGTATTGAATTACCTAAATCGCCTGACGCTCTTATTTTACCGAGTTCCAACGGCGAAAAACCAACGTTAGGCGTTGACGCCCTACCTGATAGCGCAACAATCTGTTCATGTTTAAATGTGACCAAGGGCGATATTATTGCCGCGATCGATTGCGGCGCAATTGATGTTGGTGAAGTAAAGTCAGCTACAAAAGCGAGCACAGGTTGTGGCGGCTGTACGGCATTATTAAAAAATGTAACGGATAATGAATTAGCCAAACGTGGCGTTGAAGTGAGCACAGATATTTGTCAACATTTTGCTTACAGCCGTATTGAGCTTTTCCATATTATTAAAGCAGAAAAAATTAAAACCTTTAGTGATTTAATTGAAAAACACGGAAATGAGCATGCAAAATTAGGTTGTGAAATTTGTAAACCAGCCGTAGGCTCTATTTTATCGTCTGTGTGGAATGACTATATTTTACAAAACGATCATTTACCGCTTCAAGACACTAACGATACTTACCTTGGCAATATGCAAAAAGATGGCACATATTCAGTTGTCCCTCGCATGCCTGGCGGTGAAATAACGCCAGATAAACTGATTGTTATTGGTGAAATCGCAAAAGAATATAACCTTTATACGAAAATAACCGGTGGCCAACGTATCGATTTATTTGGTGCGCGTATTGATCAACTGCCCCCTATTTGGGAAAGGTTAATAGCCGCAGGTATGGAAACGGGTCATGCCTACGGAAAATCTCTGCGTACAGTGAAATCATGTGTTGGTAGTACTTGGTGTCGTTATGGCGTGCAAGACAGCATGAGCATGGCGATATTTCTAGAAAATCGTTATAAAGGTTTGCGCTCACCTCATAAAATTAAATTTGCCGTTTCTGGCTGTACTCGTGAATGTGCTGAAGCGCAAAGTAAAGATATTGGTATTATCGCCACAGAAAATGGCTGGAATCTCTACGTGAGTGGTAACGGTGGCATGAAACCTCGCCACGGTGATTTATTCGCCACCGACTTAGATGATGAAACCTTAGTTAAGTACATCGACCGCTATTTAATGTTTTATGTGCGCACAGCAGATCGCTTGCAACGCACCTCGGTATGGCTTGAAAGTTTAGAAGGTGGTTTAGCGTATATGCAGTCTGTGGTCATCGACGATCACCTAAAAGTATGTGACGAGCTAGAAAAACAAATGGCTGATGTGGTCGCCACTTACCAGTGTGAATGGAAAACGACCGTTGACAGCCCAGAGCAATTAAAGCGCTTCCGTCAATTTGTTAACTCTAGCGAGTCTGATAAAAACATTGAATTCGTGACTGAACGAGAGCAAATACGTCCTGCGCGTGGCGAAGAAAAAAATTATCAAGGCCAAGCGATTCATAGCCTAGATATTACTAACCTTTCCATCACTGAAAAAGCTTAAGGAATATAAAATGAATGTAGAAAACCAATGGCAAACCATTTGCCATAAAGATGATTTAGTGACGCATTCAGGTGTCTGTGCTCTTTTAGATAATGCTCAGCAAATTGCATTATTTAAAATCAACGATGACGAAGTGTATGCGATCAGTAATTGGGATCCTGCGGGCAATGCGAACGTACTTTATAGAGGCATAATCGGCGATAATAATGGTGAGTTTTTTGTTGCTTCCCCCCTTTATAAACAGCGATTTTTATTAAATACAGGAAAATGTTTAGACGATGAAGCGTTGGCGGTAAATAACTACGATACTCGTATTCACGAAGAACAAGTTCAAGTACTCGTTGCGTAAACGATAAAATAAAAAGCGCTTGGTTAAGAGTAACTAGCGCTTTTTATTAATTTATGAGTGTTAAACTGCAGCGCAATAAAAACCGTCATACTGACCACCCAAGGGTTCAGCGCTTGAAACCAACAAATTCTGATACGAACTAATATTTTCATGACTCGCGGCCACATAGGGGTAAGCCGTAATCTCCCAAGGGAAATCAGGATTTTCTTCATAAGGTGAAAACGATAATTTTTGATTATTCTCTAATAATAGCTGACCAAACTTCAAGGCAGCTTCTTCATTAGAAAAGATGACTGAAAATTCAATCTCACGTGCTTGGTTTAAATCATCACCATCAATCATCATTTGCCATAAAGCATTGCCAACATTGTCTTCTGGAAATAGGGTTAAATCACGGTTCATACTTTTATCTTCTGTTTTAATCAAATATGTCACTATTTTATATGATGAAAAACATAATACCAATTTTGTTCGTCGTTAATTTTGATAAACTAACGCCATTAATAATCGCTGATAAAAATTAACCTTGAGTATAACCTTGAAAAAATTTGAGCTTCACCTTGATATCACCACAGAAAATAGCACGATTATTACAGAGCTCAATCAAGAGTGCTCGCTAAGTAACGCTCAATTAAAGCAGGCAATTGCACAAGGTGCTTTGTGGTTAACACGTGGTAAAAGCACACTGCGATTACGACGTATAAAAAAGCCACTAAAAACAGACGATGTTTTGCACTTTTATTATGACGAACAAGTATTAAGCCAGCAGCCTAATGAAGCATTATTAATCGCTGACTGTATTGATTACAGCGCATGGTATAAGCCTTATGGCATGTTATCGCAAGGATCTAAGTGGAGCGACCACTGTACTATTGCGCGCTGGGCACAAACACATTTAACACCTGAACGAGCAGCCTTTATTGTACATCGATTAGATAGAGCGGCGACCGGGTTAATATTAATCGCGCACAGCAAAAAAGCCGCACGAGCATTAAGTGCGATGTTTGAAAAACATGATTTAGAAAAAATTTATCATATTATAATTCATGGCGATCACCGTTTACGACCACAACCTGACACATTAACAATTGATGTTGATGGCAAAAGCGCCAGCAGTCATTTTACTCATATTGATTATGATGATAAAAATAATACATCGTTAGTACAAGTTAAAATTGATACCGGTAGAAAACATCAAATAAGAATTCATGCGGCCAGTATTAATATGCCAGTGGTTGGCGATAGGTTACACGGAAAAAAAGAAGTAATTAGCAATGAGATTAAAGTGGATTTACAACTGTGCGCCGTTGCACTTAATTTTGTTTGCCCGTTAACTGAAGAGCCAAGGTCATTTAAATTACCAGAGCATTTAATGCCATCATTAAATGCTCTAACTTAAAATTTTACGAGCAGTAGTTAAAGTCAGTATCATTGAGTAGTGCTAGTTTATCACCAACAAGCTCAGTCGTTTCAAATCTACTTAACAAGTCAAAACCTTGCTGACGTTGTTCTAACGTTAATGCAATATAAGGTAATCTGAAGTTACGTTCAACAGCACCTGTCATCATCAAAGTAGTATTAATAGCAATAGGATTAGGCTCACAAAACAACCATTTCATTAGGTTTTGCAGTCGCTGATTGAGTTCGCTATTTTGAGTGTCCATCAATGTTCTCATTAAATTTGGAACAACATTTGATGTTACTGAAATAACACCATGAGAGCCAAACTCGTGACGGCCCACATAACTTTCATCATCGTTACCTGACCAACAAGCAATACCTTGCTTTTCATAGTGTGCAATACGTTCATTGCCCGCACATTCTTTCACACCAATAAAGTTTTTATGCTTTGACAATGGTTCGATCAAATCAGGGGTAAGATCTTGTCCGGTTCTACCAGGCACGTTATAAATAAATGCAGGACCAATATCTAACACCTTATTGAAATGTGCTGCAACGCCTGCCATTGAAGTTCGGCCGTAATAAGGATTAATTTGTAATGCAGCATCCATACCCATGGCAAAACCATTTTTGGTCGCTTTAATCGCTTCTGCGGTGTTGTTACTGCCGGTATTGCCAACAATTATGAGCTTGTCGCTATACTGGTGAACCGTATGAGCGATCAACATTAAATGCTCTTCCCAACTTAATAAGTGTCCTTCACCCGTGGTTCCACCAACAACAATGCCGTCTACGCCAGCAGCAATTTGTTGTGCAACAAGTTGGTCATAAGTAACAAGATCTATCTCACCTTGTGCATTGTAAGGGGTTTTTATCGCAGTAATTAAACTTGCTGCTTTTATATTTTTCATTTTTTTCAACTGCTTATTAAGTAAAGGGAAGTATTTATTATTATTTCAGATAACCGAATCATCTAACAATAACCGATTTTATCAACAACTCGTCTCAGGATAAACACTTCATTGCTAACAACATGCTGATATTTAAATATTTGGCTGTCTAGAGCTAAAACTTTATAGGCATGGTAATTGTTTTCATCGGCTAAATCTGCGCGATAATGTTCACCATCAACCACTTCTTCTTGGGTAATAGTAAAGTGTATATCACCCACTAATCCCCAGTCGCCTACTTCAATATTTTGGCTAACTATTTTTCCTTGAGCACTTTGTTCTACAAATGAAAACTCAAAGCTACCATCAAGGCAAAGTTCTGCATATTCAACTAATTGGTTACCTGTATCATTCATTTCCATACGGTACCAACGACCAGCCAGTAACTCGCGGTTATATTGTTCAGCCACTTAACATCATCCACTATTTTTCTGAGCCCATTTTATGAGTGCTATTGTGCATTATTTTTATCGACAACCAAATAAAAAAAACCACAACATTCAATGTTGTGGTTAAAAATCTAGTTTTTTAAAAGGATTGCTAAAATTAATTTTTCATTACTTTAATACTGCCATTAACACTTTCTAAATTAATATGGATGTCTCCGCTGCCAACAGTTCCTGACAAACTACGACCGGAAAACATTTTCTTATCACTTGATAAACCATATGCAGTTTTAATGCTGCCATGCATTGTTTCTGCATCAATAGTGGCATTCAAATTATCTGGCATAAAAAGCTTTATACTGCCGTTAACTGTCGCTAATTCAATATTATTAATGTCATTATCGATTGTATTATATCTTGCTTTAATACTGCCATTTACCGAATTTAATTCAATATCATCGGCCAAACCCTGTATATTTATAGAGCCATTAACTGTGTCAGCTTTAATTTCGCCTTGCACTTTATCGATAACCAGCGAACCATTAACTAATTCAATATCAGTTAATGAAGCATCGAATGGCACCATCACTGTATAGTCTACTTTCCCCGATTGATTATTGTTCCACGACGACTGTTTCTCATATTCAGTTTCAACGCTAACGCCATTCGAATTATGACTAAATTCAATATTGATCCTGTCTCGGTCTTCTTGTGTTTTTGCCTTGATAAAAGCGGTCACTTTAATTTCATTTCTGTCCCAGCCCTGAATATCAACAGTACCATTAATATTAGCCAAACTTAGCGTAGCTTGCTCATTGACATCGAATGACTTTTCGATGGTTTCTTCAACGTCAGCATATACCGAAGTAACGGTTGAAAGTGAGATTGCTGAGGCTAAAAATAGTTGTTTCTTAAATGAATTTGTCATGAACTTCCCTTGAGTCTGATTAATTATTTTAGTTTGAATAATGATTAAGTATCGTTTGCATAACGAAAGGTTTAAATTTTATTTTTATATTTTAAATAAAATATTTTTCTTACATTTTAGCGCTAACAATAACTCGGCGATTACAGTAACCTAACGCTATTATTTTTTCTGCTGTTAGGATTTTTAAAATGGCCATTGCTAAAGTACACCTTCTTCTTACGGGCAATGAATTAATGACCGGCGATATTGTTGATAGTAATTCGGCAATGATTGCCCAACAATGTAAAGCTATTGGCATCAAGATAAGTCGTAAAGTCACACTGGCTGATGACTTACATTTATTATCCCAAGAGATACAGTTGTTATCTAAAAGTGCGGATATATTAATTATTAATGGCGGTCTTGGCCCAACCACTGATGATTTAACAGCTCAAGCATTGGCTCTGGCAGCAAAACAACCTTTAGAGCAACACCCTATCGCGTTAGCACATCTTGAGTTTTGGTGTGAGCAACGTAATGCCCATTTAAGCCAAGCAAACTTAAAGCAAGCGATATTACCTAAAAATTGCGGTATTGTTGCCAATAGAGTAGGTAGCGCAGTGGGTTTTTCATTAACACTAAACAACTGCCAAATATTTTGTACACCGGGTGTACCCAGTGAATTAAAAATCATGCTTGATGAGCAAATAATTCCAACGCTAGCATTGCAGTCGTGTTTTACCGCCGAAATGGATATTACCCGATTACAGTTATTCGGCATTGGCGAGTCAACATTGCAAATGATGCTCATAAAAGAGATTCCTCATTGGCCTAAAGAAGTTGAACTTGGCTTTCGTGCAGCATCACCACTTATAGAGCTAAAACTTACCACCGAGAGACACGAACACTTAGCTATCAAGCATGAGTTGATTCAGCAAATAAAGGTGCTACTCAATGATCATATAATTGAAGAGATCACCGATAAGTCACATTCATTAGCCGAACTAGTATTAAGCCAATGCCAACAACAAAAACTTAAAATTACGACTGCTGAGTCTTGTACAGGAGGGCTCATTGCAAGCGAACTGACGAAGATAGCTGGCGCTTCAGCTTCTTTTGAAGCGGGTTTCGTTACTTACTCAAACACCATAAAAACCCAATTACTCAATGTTGATGAAAGCATACTTAATCAATACGGAGCGGTTAGCAAAGAAACGGTTAAAGCCATGGCAGAAGGTGCATTAAATAATGTCGATGCCGATCTGGTGATTGCTGTTTCTGGTATTGCAGGCCCTGATGGTGGTTCAGAAAGCAAACCCGTCGGTTCAGTGTGGATTGCTTGGGGAAATAAAGAAAAAATTAATACGCAATACTTCTGTATTAAAGCTAATCGAGCATATTTTCAACAGATGGTGACCGCAAGAGCTCTCGATTTAATTAGGCGACTATTAATAAAGAGTGAAAATACGCCGCTATATTTTCCGGCTAATCATTAATTTGTGCAAAAAGTGTCAATTAAATGTTAGGATTTGCGCAATTATTGGCTAATTACAACCATAATCATCTTTTTATTGCGCAGTAAATCAAAACTTTATATATTTATGCTGAGAATAAACTAGAATAATACTATTAGATTGCATATCCAGTATTAAAGAGTTGTGATTAATAGCAGTTTACATAAAAGATAGGAGCATATTTTGATAGAGAAAAATTTCATCGTCAGTGGTCGAAACACAATTATTCACAAAATGAGAAAGTTTGATTTACTCATTCTAAATGGTGGTCACCCAGTGGTGATTGTGAGTAACCGTGGTATTGGCGTATACAAAGGTGAAGTACCGCGCAAAAAAGCTGATGCTAAAAAAGCATACCAAGATGTTGTTGATGTAAGTGCAACTGATGTGTTTGGTGAGTCAAAAACATTGATTTTTGTCCAAGCACTCGACAACAAAGAATATAAAATAGATTATTCTAAAGTCAACACTGGATCATTTATTAAAATACACCAAGAAAACTACACATAATCTTTTATTTTAAGTTGTAATACTGGAGTGATTTTTTCGTGACACAAGCAAGCTTAGTAGCAAATAAAAAAAATAATATTGACCTTGTTTTACAGCCGGTTAAAAATGATTCACAAATAACAGAAGCTACTATTCATGAGCTTATTGAAAACTCTGAATATAAAAGTTTATATGTAGACAATGGCAATATAAAAAATGCTATTGCTGAGCTTAATAGTGTATTAAAACCTCTGCAAGCCAATAAACCTGGCCGAGAAATTAACTATCAAGTACTTGAACGCAGAGATGCGAGCATCACAATTTCTATTGAAAAAGATGAAATGTCTGCAAGTGCTGAAATTTCAACGGCACTTGGTGGTAAGCATTTAACCGCGAAAGCTATTCTCAACTCAGCTCAAAAATCGGGTGTCAGTAAAGGTTTTACCAAAGAACAATTACTGAAACTCGCTCATCAAGCGGCTAAAGAGCCAGCTGGCTCTATCGTTAAAGGCGAAATAGCCCAGGGCAAAGATGCTATTAATGGTAAAGATTCAAAAATAAAACTGTTAGTACAAAGTGCCCAAGATCGTATTTTACGCCCTAAAGAACGTGATGACGGCAGTGTCGACATGCGTGATTTAGGCGATATTATTTGTGTAAAAGTTGGAGACCCACTAGCTAAAAAAATACCGTTAACGGATGGAACAACAGGCTTTACGGTGACGGGAACTCCATTAGCACCAGTTGCTGGAGAAGATGTAATCTTACAAGCTGGGGAAGGTACAACTATTAGCCCCAAGAACGACCAAGTATTAGTATCAACACTTGTCGGCTTGCCAAGAATCATAGATAACGGTATGGAAGTAGACAGCGTATACCGTATCAAAAATGTGGATGTGAGTACCGGAAACATCAAATTTGAAGGCAGTGTCATTATTGATGGTGATATTTGTGAAGGTATGAAGGTAACCGCTACTGGCGATATTACTATCGGCGGATTTGTTGAGTCTGCGACATTAGAAGCCGGTGGAGACATCACCATTGGCAGTGGCATTATTGGCAGAAAACAAGATGTAGAAGAAATCTCTATTGATGATATTCAAATGAGTGTCTGTATTCGTGCTAAAGGAAAAGTTTTCGCTAAATACTGCCAATATGCCGAAATATCTTGCCACTCTGTACGCATTGAAAATCAAATGATGCACAGCATTATTGATGTTGAAGAAACGCTTTGGTTAGGTACTGATGAAAAAGCTAATGGTAAGCTTATTGCAGGTTATATACAGGCAGGACAATCTGTTCATGCCGGTATAGTTGGGGCTACAGCGGGTAGCACAACCATAATTAACTTTTCTAAAAAAGTTGATGTTATGAAAGAGCAACTTGAAGATATAGAAGTAAGACTAAAAATTGATTCTGATAAAACAACAGAATTACAAAATGCAGTTAAAAAGCTTAAAAAACTACCAAAAGACAAAGTAAATCCAGAAATGCTCAATAAACTCATCTCGACTTATAAGTTTCATGCTAATCGTATGGGTGAAATCCTTAACGAAAAAGAAACCTTTGAAGAAAAACTTCAAACATATATGGCGAGTGTTTATATTGAAGCAACAGAAAAGCTATATCATGGTGTACAATTAATTGTCGGTGACTTTCAAGACAAAACACGTCGAGAATATGGTCCAACTAAAATGAATTATAAAGAACGAAAAATTCATTTTGACCCCATTGTAAACACATAACTTGTATTCGATAAAATTGGCTCGTATATGAATATAATTACTCCTACTATCATCGCAGCAAGTTTAGCTATTACCAGTGTGTCCGCCCAACAATGCGACATTCACTTTAATTATGGTGTCGTTATCAACCCAGATCACGTGCGTATATTACAGAAAAGCCAAACTCACGTACAAATCAACAATGATAATCAATTGTTTATACGGGGACGTGAAATACCACTAAACCAGCAACAAATGGATTTACTGACTATTTATAGTCAAGGAATTCGTAAACAAATACCTGAGATTGTATCCATTGCGATTGAAGGTGTTGATATTGGTTTAAAAGCAGTTAATAAAGTGATTGCTGGTCTTACGGGTGAAAACAGTGCTGCTCATCAGAAAATTCAAGAACGTTTTGATGAAATGCAGTATCGATTACGTGAACGCTTTAATCACAGCGATAAAAATTACTACATTGCCTCACAAGACTTTGATGATTTCGATGATATTTTTGCAGGTGAATTTGAGCAAGAAATTGAAAGCATAGTAACGGAATCAATTGGTACCATTTTGATGGCCGTTGGTGAAGCAATGACGAACAACGAAGAACAAAACAGTGAACAACGTGTTGATGCCTTTGATCAACGCATTAGAGGTATGGAAAAAGACTTAAAGCTTGAAGTTGATCCTAGAGCATTAGAAATAAAATTAAAAGTGACACAGTTCTGTGCAAGCTTAAAAAAACTAGACCAACTGGAAAATGAATTACAGGAAAGTATCGAACAACTGAGTCATTTCGATTTAATTCAAACCAAGTAACTTTATACAAACTGAGCCTGTAACAGATTTTGTTACAGGGTCTACAAACTATATCAACAATATTTTATTGCTCTGATCATCACCACTCATTCACATCGATGTGCACATGACATACAGTTCATCCTGAACATCGTCACTCTACACATCCATGTGACCATGACATACCGTTCATCCTGAACATCGTCACTCTTTCACATCCATGTGACCATGACATATCGTTCATCCTGAACATCGTCACTCTTTCACATCCATGTGACCATGACATACCGTTCATCCTGAACATAAAAAAACCTGCCAATGCAGTTTTTTTTATTTTAAGCGTAAAATAAATTACATATTAGGGTAATTCGGTCCACCCGTACCTTCTGGTGTAACCCAAGTAATATTTTGGCTTGGATCTTTAATATCGCAAGTTTTACAGTGAATACAATTCTGAGCATTAATCACAAGCTTGTCCCCCTGCTCTGTCGCTTCAACTTCGTAAACACCCGCCGGACAATAAAGTTGTGCTGGTTCTGCATATTTAGCTAAATTAACCGTAATGGGTATTCCAGCATCAGCAAGCTTTAGATGACAAGGTTGTTCTTCTTCATGATTAGTATTAGATAAAAATACCGAGGTTAACTTATCAAAGCTCAACTTGTTATCTGGTTTAGGGTAATTGATAACCGCAACTTCTGACGCTAGTTTAAGTTGGTCATGATCAAGCGTATCATCTTTAAAGTTAAACGGTAATTTACCGTTAAAGAAGTTTTGATCTAAAGTGTTATATGCGCCACCTAAGGTAGTACCGAACTTATGCATTGCAGGACCAAAATTGCGTGTGCTGTATAATTCTTCATATAACCAAGACGTTGTAAAACGTTCAGTGTAATCTATTAAATCTTTACCGCCTTCATCACCCGATGTTATCACTTGAAAAATAGTTTCAGCGGCTAACATGCCAGATTTCATTGCCGTATGATTACCTTTGATTTTCGCAAAATTTATGGTGCCTGCATCACAGCCAACAATAATTCCACCAGGCAAAGTCATTTTAGGTAAAGAGTTAAAGCCACCCTTAGCCATAGCACGTGCTCCATAAGAAACACGCTTACCGCCTTCAAGATATTGACTAATTTTTGGGTGATGCTTATAACGTTGAAATTCATCAAATGGACTTAAATGTGGATTGCTATAATTTAAGTCAACGATCAAACCGACAAATACTTGATTGTTTTCAGCATGATATAAATACCCGCCGCCAGTAGTGCCTTTATCTAATGGCCAACCAGCAGTATGAACGACTAATCCTTCTTGATGTTTTTCTGGGTCAATATCCCAAATTTCTTTAAAGCCTAAACCATAATGTTGCGGTGACTTTCCAGCATCTAAATTAAACTTACTGATCAACTCTTTGCCTAAATGACCACGACACCCTTCAGCAAACACAGTGTATTTTGCACGAAGCTCCATACCAGGCTCAAATGAGTCTTTTTGATTACCATTAACATCTAAGCCCATATCGCCGGTTAAAATACCCGCGACACTGCCATCATCGTTATAAAGTACCTCGTGAGCAGGGAAGCCAGGGAAAATTTCAACACCTAACGCTTCTGCTTGTTCTGCCAACCAACGGCAAACGTTACCCATACTAACAATATAGTTATCGTCATTATGCATAGTTTTGGGTACAGAGAAGTTTGGTAATTTTATACCGTTACTTTCACTGTTGAGTAAATATATGTCATCCCCAGTAACTTTTGTATTTAAGGGGGCACCTTTTTCCTGCCAGTCGGGGAATAATTCGTTAAGTGCTCGTGGTTCAAAAACGGCACCTGACAAAATATGTGCCCCGACTTCAGAACCTTTTTCAACAACACAAACCATTAACTCTTGATCTTTTTCTTTTGCTAGCTGCATTAAACGACATGCAGTTGCTAAACCAGACGGGCCAGCACCAACAATAACAACGTCAAAATCCATCGATTCGCGTTCCATAAACTTCCCCAAAAAATATTCATTGAAATAAAATCAAACACTCGTTTGATTTTCAAACACCTGTTTGATAATATCACTCATTATAGATATTTTGTCCATAAATACTATCTTCTATTTAAAGATAATGTGACAAAAGCTATATAAGCTCAATTTATCAGAGACAGCAGTCTATATTACGTTGACGTTCACGTAGACTAGTATTAGTCTGTCGAGCAATAATAAGAAATACTTGCTAATGTTTAGTCTAGTGTAAAAAACGTTAGCTTAACTAATATAAATACAAATACAACAAACACAATCAGAGGCAACGATGAAAGTATTAGTACCTATCAAGCGTGTAATTGACTATAACGTCAAAGTTCGCGTAAAAGCAGACCAATCAAATGTTGATCTTGCTAATGTAAAAATGGCAATCAACCCTTTTTGTGAAATTGCAGTAGAAGAAGCGGTTCGTTTAAAAGAGGCTGGAATCGCAACTGAAGTTATTACTGTATCTATCGGTGATAAGTCTTGCCAAGAGCAATTAAGAACCGCACTAGCACTAGGTGCTGATCGTGCTATTCAAATTGAGACTGATGAAAACTTAGATGCTTTGAATATTGCAAAATTGCTGCAAAAAATTGTTGAACAAGAACAACCTCAATTAGTCATTTTAGGTAAGCAGTCTATAGATAGTGATAACAATCAAACAGGCCAAATGCTTGCTGCCTTAACCGGTATGCCACAAGGTACATTTGCTTCTGAAGTTAAAGTTGAAGGCGATAAAGTTAATGTTACTCGTGAAGTTGATAGCGGCCTACAAACTGTTGCACTTAACTTACCAGCAATTGTGACCACTGATTTACGATTGAACGAACCACGTTATGCTAAATTACCTAATATAATGAAAGCGAAACGTAAACCTTTAGTTGTTATGCCTGCAGCTGATTTTGGTATTGACTTACGTCCACGCTCAACGTTATTAAAAGTAACTCCTCCTGCTGAACGTCAAGCAGGTATCATTGTTGATAGCGTTGATACATTAATTGAAAAACTGAAAAATGAAGCGAAGGTGATCTCATGAGTATTTTAGTATTTGCTGAACACGATAACAGCACATTAAAAGCAGACACCTTAAAAACTGTTGCAGCTGCACAAGCTATTGGTGGTGATATTCACCTTTTAGTTGCAGGTAGCAATTGTCAAACTGTCGCTGAAGAAGCTGCAAAAACTAATGGTGTAAGTAAAGTATTAGTTGCTGATAATGCCGCATTCGAGTACCAGTTAGCAGAAAACATCAGTCTATTAGTGACCGAGCTTGCTGGTGATTACGAGCATATATTAGCGACCGCATTAACAACAGGTAAAAACTTCATGCCTCGCGTTGCAGCTTTATTAGACGTTGCTCAAATTTCAGATATTATTGCAGTAGAAAGTGCAGATACTTTTGTTCGCCCTATCTATGCAGGTAACGCAATCGCGACTGTACAGAGTTTAGACAGCAAAAAAGTCATTACAGTTCGTCCAACAGGTTTTGATGCTGTAGCAGCTGACGGTAGTGCCGAAATTGTTACGCTAGATACTGTAACTGATGCAGGTATTTCTGCTCACGTAAGCGACGAGTTGTCTGAATCAGAACGCCCAGAGTTAGGCGCTGCTGAAGTGGTTATATCTGGTGGTCGTGGTATGCAAAATGGCGATAACTTCAAATTACTTGAGGGTATTGCAGATAAACTAGGTGCTGCAATTGGTGCTTCACGCGCTGCAGTAGATGCTGGTTTTGTACCAAACGACATGCAAGTTGGCCAAACAGGTAAAATTGTTGCTCCTGACTTATACATTGCTGTAGGTATCAGTGGTGCTATCCAGCATTTAGCTGGTATGAAAGACTCAAAAATCATTGTGGCAATTAACAAAGATGCAGAAGCGCCAATATTCCAAGTGGCTGACTACGGTATTGTTGGTGATTTATTTGACGTATTACCAGAGCTTGAAGGTAAACTTTAAAGCGTAAACTTTTCAGTAATTTTTCTGTATAATAAAGCCACTTTATAGTGGCTTTATTTTTGCCTAAAATTTAATTTTTATTTTGGATAATAACTTTATGAAAAACTCATTTTCTAGTTTAAGTGATCTTGCCGGTGCTTTTGGCCGAGATCCCCAGGCTTCAGATAATATTAACTCACCTTCTGAGCAGAAGATGACGAGTGATAATTCATTAGTTTACTCAACAGAAAGTGGCCGTATTAAGCAAGATAAATCGACTCAAAGTATAGGTCCAAGTGATGGTTTTGCTAAAGTTCGTCGGGAAACTAAAGGTAGAAAAGGTAAAGGCGTAATTACGATTAGTGGTTTAGGCATTGATGCCAAAGCGCTTAAAGAATTAGCTAAAAAATTAAAGAAAACATGCGGTACTGGTGGCAGTGTTGTCGGAGAAGTGATTGAAGTTCAAGGCGATAAAAGAGATCAAATCAAGCAAGTTTTAGAAAGTAATGGCTTTAAAGTTAAGTTTGTTGGCGGATAGTATGAGCACTCATAACGAATAGACACATTATGCTGTCAAATAAAGCTTAAGAGCTCGTTATATTATAAGTTCTCAACTTCATCGCTATTTTATTATGAGAGACCTTAAGTCGTTCAGCTAATTTTCTGGTACTCGGGTATGAAGGATAGAGTTCCATTAGCAATGCCTTTTCAAAGCTTTCCTGTGCGCTTGACCAATCGCTAAAGCTTTCATATTGAATAATATCAATCTCTTCATTTTTATCACTTTTATCAAACGCTTGTACCGATAAAATATCTTCAACATCATTACGTTGAATTACACGTTTGGTATTTAATGCAACCAATCTAAAAATTGAATTTTCTAATTGTCGAATATTGCCGGGCCACTGATATGTTTGTAACAGTGATAATGCAGAGGGCGTTAATATCGGCGATTCTTGCTCAACTTGGCGAGCGGCATTTTTAACGAAATGCTCAACTAATAATGGAATATCTTCAACACGTTGATTTAGAGCAGGTAAAGCAAGGCTTAAAACATTTAGCCGATAATATAGATCTTCTCTAAATAATTTTTTTTGAATTAATTCAGCAAAACTTTGATGTGAAGCACTGATTATCTTTATATTAGCGGTTAATTCCTTAACGCCTCCTAATCGACGAAAACTATAATCCTGTAGAAACCTAAGTAATTTAGCCTGTAAATAAACCGACATCTCTGCGACTTCGTCTAAAAAGACAGTACCGCCATTGGCCAATTCAAATAAACCAGGTTTCCCTCCTCTAGCGGCCCCAGTGAAAGCCCCTGATTCGTAACCAAATAATTCACTTTCAAGCAATTGCTCTGGTAAGGAGGCACAGTTTATCGTCAAAAAAGGGGCTTCTTTTCTATTACTTTCTTGATGTAGTGCCCGGGCAATAAGTTCTTTACCTGTTCCCGTATCTCCTGTGATAAGCACAGGTAAATCAAGCTCAGCAAACCTCAATGTTTGCGCCATGACAGATTGTAATTTTTCAGACTTACCGACTATGTTATCTAAAATACCATCAGTAGATGACTGCATTAAGGCGATTTGTCTACCTAGCTTATCAATTGAGCGAAGACTAATTACCGCCCCTGAAATTCTTTTTTTGGAATACACGGGTAAAATATCTGCAATATATGGTCTGTCGTAAAAAGTAATAGAAAGACTATGTTCTTTAGATTTTAACAAAGCATCCAACGTACAATCTATAAAATCGACGATAGACTTACCAACCAAATTATTTTCAACAGGTGACACTATTTCTTGTATTGCTTTATTAATAACAAGCACTACGCCCTTTTCGTCGATATCGATAATTGGGTCAGGGATCCTTGCTAACAGGGTATGTAGGTGATTCTCTCTTTTCTCTGAAGGCATAAAGTCGATTTCACGACAATTTACAATGCCATCAGTTTCTTTGAGTTCCTCTTCAATTTTATGGAAGTCCACATTTTGACTTTCAATGGAGATATAGGTAAAACACGTCTCGACTTCAATTGCCTTTAAATTCCATGAATTTAAGGAGAATATTGATAAGATCTCCTGACTGATCCCTATTCTATCAGATGATTCAATTTCAACTTTCAACACTCTGTACCAAAAAAATTACACTGTAACACTTAGGTTACACCAATTAACTTCATTAAAACAGTGTTTATGGGTATTAACGCTATCTAAATAATGATCCTAGTCGTCGGTCGTAATAAAAATATTACACCAAAGTCAACGATAAAAACAAAATAAACCCAAACCTTTGATTATAAAGCAAAATTAATTAATGGCTTTATAATTGCTTTAACGACGTTAACCCGATCATTATGAGGGCGGTTATCGGTGTAACAAACAATAAACAAAAACTACGCCGATAATTTACTTCATTCCAGCTTAATAAAGTGCAGAGAAAAAATGAAAAATAGCAAACACGTTGAAACCCAAGCAATCCATTCAGGCCGAATTAATGATGAACAGTTCGGTTCTTTAGCTACTCCTCTTTACCAAACCTCTACTTTTATTTTTGATAATGCTCAACAAGGTGCAGATCGATTTGCAGGTGAAGCGGAAGGTTATATCTATGGTCGATTAGGAAACCCTACAGTAAGACAATTAGAGATGCGTGTTGCAGCTATGGAAAATATGGATGATGCAGCTGCGACATCAACTGGAATGGCAGCTGTTTCAGGAGCTTTATTAGCTAATTTACAGTGTGGAGATCATATTATTTCGTCAAGCGCTCTGTATGGTTGTTCATATGCTTTAATTAGCCATATGCTTACCAAGTTCGGCATTGAAGTTTCCTTTGTTGATATGAGTATTCCTGAAAATATCGAAAAAGAGATAAAACCAAATACTAAGGTCATATTTCTAGAAACACCAATTAACCCAAACCTAGTCGTTTTAGATTTAGAGCGTATTTTGGCGATATCGAAACAACATAAAATATTATCTGTTGTTGACAATACCTTTCTCACTCCAGTTTTACAGCAACCCGGAAAATTTGGTGCTGATATAGTTGTCCATAGTGCGACTAAATACCTGAATGGTCACGGTGATGTCGTTGCAGGTATCATATGTAGCAATGCTGAAATGATCAGTCATATAAAATTAACTGCACTTAAAGATATTGGTGCAACTATGAGTCCTCATGATGCCTGGTTGATCATGAGAGGCTTAAAAACTTTGCCATTACGTATGGAGCGCCACTGTTCTAATGCACAAACAATTGCTGAGTTTCTAGAAAACCACCCTATGATAGCTAAAGTTTATTACCCAGGCTTAAAATCTCATGAAGGTTATAAATTTATAGGCACACAAATGAAAGCTGCCGGTGGTGTTATCGCTTTTGAACTCAATGCAGACTTAAAAGGTGGTGCAGATTTTATTAATCGTATGAACTTGTTTTCTATCGCGGTAAGCTTGGGAGATGCAGAGTCTTTGATACAACATCCTGCTTCAATGACACATTCACCTTATACACCAGAAGAAAGATCAGCAGCAGGCATTAGTGATAGTTTAATACGTATATCTGTTGGCTTAGAACACGTAAGTGATTTAGTTGAAGATCTTAAGCAATCATTAGATAAAATTGAAAATCGCCAAGATAAAGTTGCTTAACTTGGCGAGACAAAATTAATCAGTTATTCCTGTGTTGTAATAATAGCCAACGCAGGAAGTACCTTTTCTTTTAATTCTGTTAACTTTTCTATCGAGTATGCTTTCATCGGTACTTCGCCCCAAACTGGCTTTGGCCAAGCAATATCATCAGAAAATCGAACAATGTGATGTACATGCAGTTGCGGGCAAATATTACCAAGCGCCGCAACATTCATTTTAGTGCCATTAAATAATTGCATCAAAACTTCACTAAGTAGACTTGACTCATTTAGAAACTGTTGCTGCTGTTCCCAATCAAGTTGATAAATATCTTGAATATTCTCTACTCTAGGAACTAAAACAAACCAAGGATAGTTGCTATCGTTCATCAATAATAACTTTGATAATGGCAGTTCTAGTAGCTCAATTGCATCACGTTTTAATAGTTCATGTAGCTGAAAAGTATTGGACATTTCTATTTCTCTCTTAGCGTTTGTTTCTACGACCGCGGCCACGCGCTTCTTTCTTAGCTTCACGTGCGGCAACCTTTTTAGCTTCCTTCTCGGCAAAATATACCGTTTCTTTTTCTACCATTTCAGGTGTTTCAAAAGTAATTCCACCAAGGGTATTGTCACGAATTTCGTGTATTAAAATAGCAGAGGCCTTATGGAAGTCAATATGTCCACCAGAGCGTATACAACCACGACGACGACCAATCTCTTCAAGTAACTCAATTTCTGTTTCTGGTTTCGTTTTGTATTTATAGCGCTCTTGCAAGCGTTCTGGATATTCTGCAAGTAGAAATTCACCAGCAAAACATGCAATGTCATCATGGTCAAATGCAGTATCTTTCACAGCACTGGTAATCGCTAATCTGTAACCACTGTTATCGTTAACGATTTTAGGCCACAGCATACCTGGCGTATCATATAAATAGAGTCCTTCTTCTAAACGGATACGTTGCTGTCCCTTAGTAACCGCAGGCTCATTACCGACTTTAGCTTTGGCTTTGCCAACGAGGGTATTAAGTAATGTAGACTTGCCAACATTAGGTATTCCCATGATAACAACATTAATCTGCTTACCTGTCTCGTCTTTCCCAGGCACTAACTTACGAATAAGACCAACAAGGTTTTTAGCCACTGCAGGGTTATTGGTAGTCAATGCAATAGCTTTAACGTTCTTTTGTGACTCTAGATAATCGAGCCAAATTTGCGTTTTAGTTGGGTCTGCAAGATCAGACTTATTTAAAATCTTAATTAGAGGAAGATTTCCCCTGATCTCAGTGATCATGGGGTTTTCGCTACTAAAGGGTAAACGAGCATCACACACTTCGATCACAACATCAATTTGAGGAAGTATTTCTTTTATTTCTTTTTGGGCTTTGTGCATATGCCCGGGAAACCAGTTAATAGCCATAGGAACACTGTGTAATTTACTAATGGATAGATTTTAGCAAGTTCAAAGGCTTTTCACACTAACTAACAATAGGTGAATATATAATAATTATTAAACGTTATACGAAAATAATCGTAATTATCTTGTTTATTAGCTAATTGTTAGTTACATTTATTAGTACGATAGCTGTCGTATTACAATAACAATAAATTAATAAGGAAATAATATGAGTAGAAGAAGTAGAATTTATGATGAACAAAAAGCTGAAGCAGATATGACTCCGATGTTAGATATCGTCTTTATCCTTCTAATATTCTTTATCGTGACAACATCATTTGTAAAAGAACAAGGATTCCTTATAAATAAGCCGGATGCAGGAAAGACGAATAAAAGTAATACCCCAATCTTACTTATAAGAATTAACGGAAATGGTATTGTTTCGCTGAATAATAGAGTTACTGATATCGAGCGTTTACCTGCAAATATAGAGAACTTTCTCGCTGCAAACGCTGTAACAACTGCAGTTGTTATACCGCACTACGATACAAATTACGATAAAGTTGTACAAGTTATTGATCAGATAAATATAGTTGGAGGGTTAACGGTTTCAATTGGTAAATAATTTTTATGTCGATATATCTAATCCAGACAGCAATAAGCCCGTCACATCTGTAACGGGCTTTTCATTATTGGAAGCTTAGCAATATCTGCTTCGCGCTCACATGGGCGTTACTGCCAAATAAGCACATGAACCTTTACATAAATGGCCTGTTTTTTACGCAGACAGCAAAAAGCCCGATACTTTCGCATCGGGCTTTTCTAATTAGAAGCCTAGCAATGTCCTACTCTCACATGGGAACTCCCACACTACCATCGGCGCTAACACGTTTCACTTCTGAG
>MAAB01001310.1_pt1 | contig 35367 bp, 23 predicted proteins | sample 1115991 | NCBI WGS metagenome assembly MAAB01 (sample SAMN04961124, study PRJNA320927) | seawater metagenome | isolation source: sample BD02T18 sea water enriched with oil for 18 days | place: USA:Gulf of Mexico | collected 2013-07-27
ACCACTTGGCCAAGTTTTTCGTTTTTCTTTTCTATATTATCCTGATCGATAAATACTTTTGACGCCGCCAGACGAGTGAGAGCCCCTTCTAATAAAAGTTGAATCAACTTGTGGGGGTCTGCCTCCAATACTTCCGTTTGCAGACCTATCTGGCTGTATTCCTTGGCACCTTTTGTGTACATGCCGTTTCTCCTAATGGGCTTCTATACATTTAGCGGCCTCACATTCGATTACTTTAGTTGAGATTTAATTAAAGTGATAAATCTTTGATTGGCGCCAGCGGCCCTATAAATCGGCAAACTATTGCCCTCTTTTACCCCCTGTTTTTCTGTAAGCCTTTGATTTTAATAACTTATAAAGCTGGCACGGTCCATGCTCATTATGATTATTGAAAAACAGAATCTATTTAAATCAAGTGTTGGGAGAGAGTCATGGCAATACCGGTGCAAAGTAATAAACGCGCTAAAGTAGCGGGCCCGCAATTACAAACCATGAAACTTCACCGTAAAAGTGCTTACGATGCCCTGCATGCCTACCAGGCAGGAAATAGCACACCTATTGAAAACAGGAAATCATTAGCACTGGCTAATCTTCAAATTGAACAAGCTCTCGAACTGGTAGCCAACGATGGCGACTGTCTTAATTTACTAGCAAGAATTGAGTTGGAGCGCGGACACTTAACTTGCGCCGAACAGGCCATTTACCAAGCGTTAAATCAGGCCCCAGAAAATGGTGGCTACTGGTACAGCGCTGGCCATGTTGCCCTAGCTCAGCAAGATTTTTCAAAAGCGAAAGGTGCATTTAAAAACGCAATAAAATATGCCCCTAAAGAAACAAGAGCCGAAGTAAGCCTTGCTTATACACTCGTGCAAGACGGCAAGCTGGTAGAAGCTTTCCAGCAGTATAGGGAATTGGCTAAAACCCAAGGACATGATTTGCACATCCAGTCACAAGTCGTGGATCTAGCCAGTCAGATACAGGCGGACTATTACGATATTGAATTAGAGCAAGATCTATTAAGTTTTTTCAAGTGGGACAAAGTTAATCTAAATCAGTTAGGCACCCTAGTTTGTAGTTTGCTTGAGCACAAATTTAATCTTAACCAAAATGGCAGCGCCACCGACTTTGATGGCATTGCCCAATGTCCACTTATGTTAGCTGCACTGCGCCATACTTTAATTAAAAGTGAAATACTGGAAAAACTCATCATGTCCCTGCGCCATGAATTATTGAGCCATAGCACAAAACAAGGGCAATTGAGCAAAGGCTATATACCTCTATGCCAGGCCATTGCTCAATATGGTTTACGTAATGAGTATATATTACCGGCGACTCAGGCAGAGAACGATATGATTGCAGTATTAGAGAACGTCATAAACACCGCTTTAAACCAGTTTGGTTGCACAGCACTGGATGTTTCTGGTGCTCTGTTGTTAGTAAGCATGTATCAGCCCTGGCAAGGGCTAGAGCAATATGAAAAACTCATGAGTTTTGACACTCAAAACTGGCCCGAAGAAACCTACCTTTTAAAAAATTGGTACGACGAATTCAGAACAATCGAATCCTTTTCTTTCGAAAGCATCACGCCAATCCCATTGGCCAGCAATAATAACGTTAAAAATCAATATGAAAACTTCCCGTACCCAAGATGGTTAACGCTAGATTACAAAAAGAATATTAATTACGGAGTGGCTTTACGTCATGAATTCCCCCATGCCAACATTCCTGGCTACCTATTTGAAGAAGAATTAAGTATTTTGATTGCTGGCTGCGGTACCGGTCGCCATGCAATCAATGTTGCAAAGCATTTTAACTCAGTAAACGTTTTAGCAGTGGATATAAGCCATAATAGCTTGGCGTATGCTAAATACATGGCTTCGAAATTAAACGTAAACAACATTGACTTTAAATTGTGTGACCTTACTAAGCTTGGCACCATTGAAACAAAATTTAGCATTATTGAGTGTTCAGGCGTTCTACACCATATAAGACATTACAAGAAGGCACTAAATAATTTACTAAATAACTTAAAACCAAACGGCCTTATAAAGCTTTCCCTTTACAGTAAACGTACTCGTGAACCAGTAACGCAAGTAAGAAATATTTTTAAACATGAAAACATCCAGTCCGAGCAACACAAAATAAAAGTGACTCGGCACGCCATAATGCAAAGTAACATCATCACTAAGAAAGAAGGAATTACCTCATCTGATGATTTTTATAGTATGAGCGGTACTGTCGACATGCTATTTCACGAATATGAAAAGCAATACACGCCAATAATGATTAAGAAATTGTGCAATGAATTTAATCTAACCTTTCTTGGATTCAGTAATTTATCCCACAAAACCAAGGCGGATTTTAAGGATTTTAATGGGGTTAAGGCAGATTTACTCGATTTAAATCAATGGGACAAATTTGAAGAAATACATCCAACAACCTTCGCAAACATGTTTCAATTCTATTGTCAGTACCAGCCCAATCTAGTCCTAAAATAAGCTATGTTTAGTATTACGCATGGCTTTGGATCGTCTATAGATGCCCCATGTAGCTTTACTCGATAATAATTTGTAAGGTGCCGATAAAAACAGGTAGGAAAGCCTGGGGAATAAGAAGGTCCAACACTCAATATTTTACACAAAATAACGTCATACTGAATTATTTACTTGCTGCCGTAAAGGCTTCAAATTGCTGAGTTAGGAATAGTTCCGTATTTTTAATACTGGCAATAATGCTATCGGCCGCCAAGAACTTAGCCCTCAATAGTTGTTCTTGTGCCTCCATTCTAATATCCAAATCAGATTGCTCTTCAGCAAGATCGGCTAAATCGTCATTAAGACCATCAACTTTCAAATTAAGTGTTCCTGTATTCGTCTGTAAGTAAGTTTCTAACAGCTCGTTTAACTGATCAGCCAATCCAGAAATATAGTTAACTGTTCCTCGTGCGCCAGTGGCACCGCCCAGTATTTTTAAGCGAATGCCGCTGGCACCATCTACCTGGCCGTCTACATTAACGCCCACTGCTCCGTCGGCCTGGCCAACTTCAAAACCATAGGCAGTGGCGGCGGCAGCAGACACAGTGGTCAAAGTGACCTTGGAGTCAGACCCAGTGGTATTAGAAATAAGACTAATCTTACCAAACAACGAAGATGCCGCATCGCTGGTGTATTCTGCTTTCACCTTGTAGCTTAAACTTGAAAATGCGCTGGTAGCGTTTATGGCGGTTTCGACGACGGCGGCTAAGGCATCTCCCGTGGCATAGGTACCTTGTGCCACCGTTACTTCTGCCTCTACGCCATTTAGGTTCATAGTAAATTTATCGTTGGTAGCATCCACCACCACAGAAGAACCGCTAGCAATAGGGGTTTGATTGGCAACGTAATAACCGTTAACGGCTGCGGTGTTTCCATTTTGTGCCGATAAATATTGGCCACTGCCTTTGGCGGCTACACCATTAATGGTGCCCGCTACATCGTTGCCTGTCACCACCGTCGTTTCCGAGCCATCGGGAATATGTATGCCTAAATTAGTGATAGCGCTGGTACTGACATTACTAAATGCCAGCGTAGTGGCGTTACCCCCTATGGTAATCTCCAGTTTGCCTATGCCGGACGCCGTATCGTTTACAAAATCTACATTGGCGGTAATATCATAACCAAAATTCACATCATCATTAATACCAAGCGCATCATAACCATTGGTTTGGGTTTCCACGCTCAAGCCAAGGTTGGCCACTGTGGTGCCGCCCAAATTAGCCACTTGAATTGAGGCGCTTGAACCAAACGTATTGGAGGTTTTAACCCCGAGCTTGGCCACTGTTTCTAAAATTAATTGGTTACTGCTATCCAGTTTGGCCACCACGTCCCCTGCCTGAAACTGACCCGATGCCACCAAAGAAATATCCAACGCAGCCTGAATGGCTATCACCGTATCATCGCCATCCCCTGCGCTGGCATCGGTATTAACATCCACACTCATAGTCACGCCATCCACCGTCATATCAAATGTGGCATTATTAGCACCACTGAAATCTATGCCCGCCGCTATGGTGGCACCGGCAGTGGTTTGTGAGCCTCGCCCATCACTTGAAACCTGCACATATTCGGTATGACCTGTGGTATCAGTGGTTAACAATAGACCAGTACCCGACAAGGAGGCGGTCACCACTCCGCCACCAAAAGCCGCATCGATAGCGGTTTGAATATCGGTTATGTTATTTCCCGAATCGGTATTGATGATGACCTCTTGAGAGGTGCCATTAACATTCAATACAAAACCCGAATTTATGGTTGAAAAATCAATGTTGGCAGAGATATCTCGGGAGCCCACATCACTCACCGCCCCCACCACCTTTCCTGCAAAGTTTGCATCTACACCCAGAGCGGTATTGATGGCCAACTCAACGGCCGTGGCGATATCATTACCGGTGGTATAGGTGCCTGCTGCCACTTCAATAGTAGTTGCAGTAGAAGTACCATCCAGTGTGAGATCAAAAGTTGCTTCACTAGCCGCTAAAGTCAAACCTGCATCACGGCCATTACTTTGTGCACCGTCGGTTGCATCCAATCCCAATAGCGTATCTGTGGCACTTACGCCCACTGCGCTAATTTCAATACTTTTGGCAGAACCCACCACATTGGTGGTGAACACCAATTTGTCATTGTTATCAAACGACGCGGTGACGACACCCGATAGTGCCGTGGCATCAATGGCGGTTTGAATGGCCTGCAACACATCCAGGCGATCACCAAATACACTGTCACCATTTAAATCGCTGCCGGCTGCATCCTGGTTTACCGTGACGGCCACGGCAGCGGCACCGTCAACCATTAAAGAAAAAGAGGCATTGGTTAAATTAAAATTTATTCCGTCGCTGGCGTCTACCTTAGTGCCTGCGGGCACGGTACTGGCACCTAGCCCCACCAGATAGGCAGAGCTTAATGAAGATAAATCAGAGCCATCATAGGTACCTACTGCCAATTCATTGATGCCCAGTGAATTTGCCGAATTGGTGTCAACCGAAGTAAAAGATACCTGCGAAGAGGAGCCGTATTTATTGGAAGTAATATCGAATCGTTTATTCGTAGCATCATAGATTACCGATACTTTAGTGCCTTTCGAAGACAATGCAGAGGTACCGTTAATTTTTGACTGCATTTCAGCCGCCATGGATGCGCCGGTTGAATAACTTCCTTGCGCTAATGTAAAGCTGCCGCTGTTACCATCAACATTTATCGTGTAATCATCGTTCGCATCATCAATGATTACCGCAGAACTAAAGTCCAAAGCCGATATAGTGGCCCCTTCAAAGGTTCCCCTGCTTGCCAAAGACGTGATATTTATGGCGTAGTTACCCGCCTTGGTATTGATGGAATCGTTACTGTATTCAATCAGGGAATCAGAAGTGGCACCACTCACACCAAAAATATCAATAACGCTATCACGATCTTCAGTCATAGCACTCAGGAAGACAGATACATCAAATTTTAATTTAAAGCTGTTGTTTTGATCCCTTTCAATTCCCAGTTCTGCAAAGGACTCAAATTCTTTTCCGGCAATGCCACTAACTGAACTGGCCAGGATGTTATTCACTCCCAACATGACACTTCTAATGGTAAAGTCGCCGGTTAATATACCGGCCTCTTCTTTGGCTGCGTCATAGGCGGTATAAAAGTCTACGCTGTCGGCTAAATCGTTGTAGGCGGTGACAAGCTCATCTATTTTATCGGTGAAAACTTCCAAATCGGCCCCCACCGTAATGGTGACATTTTGACCCACATTGGCGGATTGAAGATTTAATGTGGTGCCCGGCACTAGATCAGTGATGGCATTTGATTCACGAGTGACCGACAAACCATTGTAGGTAAGAGTGGCATCTTGAGCTTGTTGGGATTCACCTATATTGGAGGCCGTTGCCTGGTTAACATTAAAAGCTATCGCCTCCAAGCCATCGGTTGATAATGCGCCATTGGCTGCCGAGCGGGCCACGATCTCCATGCTATTGTCTAAACCTGAATCATCGCTTACTAGACTCAACTTATAACCACTACCATCAAATACGATGGCTGCTGTAACATCCAGCGTGGTATCGGCATTTATAAGGTCACGAATACCAGACAGGGTAGACCCTGAAGGGATTGTAATAGTTGCCCCGGTTTTATCGGGGTTTTCAGTAAACGTGTCATAGGCCCCCCCACCGGTATAGGTGGTGGTACCAAACGTAAACTCCAACACACCACCACTGCTGCTGACCACTGAACTTGAGTCGCTATAAGAGGCTGTGGCCAAAGAGTGCGCTTGGGCAATTGCCTGCACTTCAACGGTATATGTACCCGGTACCGCTGAACTCCCTGCTGTGGCTTTTACAATAGTCTCATCACTGGAGCTGGATACGGTACCACTGATAACACTGGAGTCGGTAAGATCGTCTATAACATCTTGAAAAGTGGAGAGCTTACTATTGAGTTCACCAAACGCTGAAATTTTAGCTTCGGTAAGCTCTTTACGAGTGTTAATAAGTTGTTCTGTACCGGCCCGATCCGCCGCGATGATCTGCTCAACCAGCTCACTGGTTAAGACACTTGAGCCCAAACCTAATGTTTGAATACTGGCCATAGAGCCTCCAAAAAATTATTTGATCATCAAGCAATAAGGCAATTGCTGTGCCGACTAAACTACCCAGACACCTTGGTGTACATTACGTCCCGGTAAATATGCATTTCATACCATCCTGGTACCGCGCTATACATTACGTCCCTGTAAATATGCGCTCCATACCATCCTGGTACCGCGCTATACATTACGTCCCTGTAAATAAAAATCCCATTACTGCCTTTAACGGCCGTAATGGGATTTTAATTAACTTATGACTAGACTATACGCGCATAAGCCAAGTACCTTTTTAGGCAATACACTTCACATTTTATTGAATGTGCAGCCTGCCTATACTTGCGCCTCGAATAGCAGGGACGGTTCCTCCTCATTTAACCTGCGTGCCAATTCAAGCACCAGCTCATTGGGAATTTGTCTGATCAATTGCTCAGACTCCCGGTCATAGACTTTAATCACGGTTTTACCGCTATCATCATCCACTTGAAAGTTAAGTGTTCTGGCAGTGGTTTGCACATATTCATTTAACTTAGCAACCGCACTCTCCACACTTTGATCATCCGCTAGCTCCGGAACACTTACTTCAGGTTGTTCCGGCAACTCCTTGCCGCCATTGTTTTCGCTGGCTTTAAGTGGCGCCTTCATAGGAGGCGCTGTGCTTAGCGGATTACGTGGCTGGGGGTCTACCCTGCCCATATCTGCTTTTATCTCACTCATATCTCACCTCTTCTAAGCTATTATCTAAAAACTTCGTAGAACCTGAGCCTCTGGGAGGCTCAGTTATCTAGCCTATCCGAGTAGTGACAACACTTGCTGCGGTGCAGCATTGGCTTGCGCCAGTATTGAGATACCCGCTTGTTGCAGTACTTGCGTCCTGGAGAGTTCGGCGGTTTCTGCCGCGAAGTCAGCATCCTGAATTCGCGAGTTTGCAGCCGCAAGGTTATTGGAGGTGATGGACAGGTTACTTACTGTGGAATCCATCCTGTTTTGTATGGCACCCAATGTCGCCCTTTGGCTTGCCACCGACCCGATGGCGTTATCCACCGCCTTCAAGGCCGCTTCGGCCCCTGCCACGGTAGTGATATCAATATCTGCGATAAAGACACCTGCCTCACTAGAGCCATACTCGCCGACTCTAAGTCCTAGGCTATCCAGGGCCGCAGCACCATTTTGACCAGCTGAAATGTCTATGGCGCCTGCTGCGGTTAAGGTTACTGAGCTATATGCCGTTTCGGCGGTCGCAGCAAAGGTAGCACCTCCCGAAATATCCGCTTCAGCCACGTTTAATCCAATCGATGCACCTTGTAGCGCTGCCAATGAACCGGCTGAATCCGTCGCGGCTTTACCTTTGGTATTCACTACCACACTGATATTACGGCCATCTGCTGCCTCCAGGGTAATGCCTTTACCGTTGTCTATTGCCGATACGCCGGTTTGACCTGTAATGGCATTAATCGCATCGATGGCGGCCGTTCGATCATCGGCTCCTCCATTTTGACCATTAGTCGTTAACGTCGCCGTTTCAACTCCGTTAATTAAAATGGTGCCTTGCTGTGGTGTATCCGATGTCCCCACTGCCACTTGAGTCCCGCCATCCAGAACCGTGGTGTTCACGGTTGCCGTCACACCGGTTTGCTCACTCGCTCTATTAATGGCCTCCGCCATGGCGATACCACTGGCTTGCTTACTACTGGACAGTGCAGCGGAACTAGATGCGGTATCATCACTAGCGGCGGCCGCCTCAATAGCGACACTGTTAATCACCAGGTCACCGGAGTCTAATCCATCTGGCGAGGTCACACCTGCCGTTGCATCAGCCGCTTTATGGTAATCTACAAAGCCTGCCATACCGGTAAATGTATGGTCGGTATTGGACGCCGCCAATATCTCAACGTTAGAGCCTGCACCCGATTTGTCGGAAGATAAGGTCACACGGCCTTCGTTATTTAGCGCTAAGCTTATGGACGAAGATTGACCAGCAGCACTCAAGGCATCATTAATCTCTGTTTGCACAAAGGCTAATGCTGCGGCGGCATCTGCCACTGTCGTAGCGGCAATCACCACATCAATGGTTTCACCGTTATCGACACTGATGCGCAACGTTTCGGCCGCTATAGAGCCATTTGCAGTATCGGCTAAGGCAGCTGAGAAGGTATCACCAAAATCGGTACCGGCACCTGCTGTATAGGTAGTACCTACCCCGGTAATCACAGCGGGCGTTGCAGTGCCGCCATCATTACCAAAGCCCTGTTGCTCCTGGAAAATACCCAAGGATTGTTGGGCGGCCGTGGTGGTGGTGGTGACCTCAATACTTGAGCCTGCTCCCACCGCATTAGATTGAATTACCAACTGATTATCAGTGTTAGTTGAAACGCTTACGGTAGAACTTTGACCGTCAGCCAAAAGGGTAGAGTTAATCTCTGCCTCAAGTGCACCGAGGTAAGTAGCAAGACTATCCAAGTCACCTGTAGTAGCAGTAACACTCAGTGATACTGCTACTTCAGCACCACCATCCACCGCAATACTAAAGCTTTGTGTAGTGAATTCGTCACCTGCACCATCATCAAACGCGGTGATAAACGCATCGTCCAAGCCACCGGTTGATAAACGTTGCCCCACTACTTGGCCTTGTGTCGCAATGGCACCGGACACAGAACGTGATTGAGAAGACGCATAGGCTTGACCTGCTTGGAATGAACCAGACTCCAAGCCTGAGCTATCTAATGAACCACTACCCGAGTTAATGTCGATATCATCGCCATTAATAGAACGAAGGGTAATGGAACCTTCGAATGTTTGAGATGAGTTCTCTACACCGTTAGCACCGAGCTCACCCACTGCTGGATGTGCACTCTGACTGGCATTAGTGAGCCCCACAAAACGAGCACCCGCATTAGTAGTGCCAATTTTAATAGAGGAATCACTGCCTTCTTCATTAGATGTGATGTTTAATCTAAAGCCATCGTCAATGCTAACCGTCACCCCCGTTGTTTGGCCTGCGGCAAGTAATTGGGCGTTAATCTCAGTTTCAAGCGTAGCTGCGTAGGTATCTAGATCACCAACCGTTGCTGGTATAGCCGCATTTGGTAACCTGGCAATACTAACATTAACCGCCACGCCTCCATCCACTTCAATGGCAAAGGTCACATCAGCTGACGTAATACTAGTAACTGTCATGGTACGTGCCGTACCGTCGTTTTCCAACATACCCACAACCCCAGCATAATTGGCTTGGGTATTGTCGATGCCATCAGTCCCTTTTTCTGACATGTAGATAACATCAAGATCAGTGATTGACGTTACTGCGTTAGCTGTACCAGCTGAACCTAGCCCTATGTAAGTGGCCATAGTGAAAGCATTGGCTGCCGCACCCGCGCCAATAACAAACGTGTCTAACACCACAGATGAATCCTTACCGGAAGTATTCGAGGTAATCGACACGGCACCGTTACTGGCAACTGCCAAGGTAACAGCTACATCAAGGTTGGCCGTTGATATCGCACTATCAATAGCGTTTTGGATATTAGTGGTAATGTCTTCAATGGTGGCACCCACAGTGCCTGACAAGGTTACGGTAATCGCTTCTTCGCCATCAATGGTAATGTTAAAACTGCCCGTTAATGATGTTTTAGCTATTTGGGCTGCCGTCACGGTGGCCACTGCACTGATGCTTGCGCTAGATGACACGGCACCTGTGCCATCACCGCCACCCAAGGCTAGACCCGTGGCTGCCGCGGTTACACCACTTGAATAAGCATCGCCAGCTGAGTCAAATTTGTTATAACGAAGGTCAACGTTACGGCCGTCTTCAGCTACCAGGTTAATGCCCGTAGCCGTATCACCTGTGTCTACCGCGGTAATACCCGTTTGATTAGACACCGCATTAATGGCCTGTATAACTGACGCCCTATCGGCCGCCACATCTACACCACCTGTGGTCATGTCGATACGCACATCATTTAATGTGATCGAACCATTTGTCGCCGTAGCAGTTTGCGCTGTGCCCGATGCAACATTGGTATTTACCTCTGCTACCACACCCGTTGTCGCTGTCTCCGCATTAATAGTGGCGGCTTTAGAAATGGATGACCGATCGGCCCCGCTAGTGGAGGCATTATCGGAGGTGGCTGAGGAAGCATTGATGCCTACACCGTTGATGACCAGGTCGCCATTGGCTAGTGCGGAATCAGTGCCTAATGCAGAAATACCCGATTCAGTACCAGCTCCTAATTTATCTGCTGTTAATTGAGCAATGGATATATCAATAGATTGACCGGCATTAGCGCCAATTTGAAAAGTAGCCGAAAATGAACCGTCCAGTAATTTACGGCCGTTAAAGTCTGTTTCATCTGCAGTACGAGTTACCTCAGCAATCAGCTGATCAACCTCCGCCTGAAGTGCTTCTCTATCCACGTCTGAGTTAGTGGCGTTTGCCGACTGCACCGCCAGTTCACGAATACGCTGTAAGTTATCATTCATGGTGCCTAATGCACCTTCTGCAGTCTGAGCCAGCGAAATACCATCACCCGCATTTCGAATGGCGACGTTTAAGCCTCGAATTTGGGAGGTAAAACGAGTAGATATGGCCAAACCCGCCGCATCATCCTTGGCACTGTTAATACGCAAACCAGATGACAAGCGTTCTAGAGCCTGTTGGTTAGCTGACTGGGACTTATTCAAGTTCCTTTGCGCCGTTAATGACGCAATGTTGGTATTAATAATTTGTGGCATTGACTTACTCCTTAAGTCCGGTGCTAGCTTGGCTATCACTACGGAATAATTAACTGTACAAGTTTCTTAACGGCCTTAACCAAAAAGTCTTTAACTTTAAATATAAAATGAAGTAACTCTTATTCAACTTACACATAAGAAGACAGGATGATGAAGATTGATATATATAAAAGTTATAAGGCTTCAATATAAGTGGCTTGGCATAAAGAGTGCTTGAATACCGTTAATAATTAGTGACTAACATGAGTGGATAAATGATCGATTTAACCGATAGCCAGATCAACGTCATCAAAAATGCCGATAAACGAAGGGCTGACAACCTTGATTTCTTTAAAACTTTTCACGAAAAAATCTATACTCGGTTTAAAGATTTTAAGCTAAAAAATTATCACGTGAGTTTAAATACCAAATTGGGACAACTAGACATTTATCATGAAGGTAAGTCTATCTATTCGGATCACCCAGTTTCATTTGCAAAAGAAGAGCTTGCTGATTTTTATAGTCGATACGGCGAAAAAAAGCGTTTTTATACACTTGCAGCCCCTTTTTCTGGCTACAATTTACCACGTTACTTTCACAAACGGTGTCACCATCTAATTGAGAAGTCTCCGGTAACACAAGATAATTACGCAGGTTATATAATGCCAAATTTCTACCCATTGATGGCCTTTCACGGCGTGGGTGCTGGCTATCATGTGCAGGAATTTCTATCGTCGAACATTGTCATTAACTGTCTAATCGTTGAAAATAATGAAGAGCTATTTGCCGCGTCGTTATATATCGTAGATTGGAAAACGCTTTGCCAGCCATTTATTAATGACAAAAATAAAAACATTCATTTTATTGTGGGCCCCATAAAAGAAGAGCAGAGATTATTTGCATATGAGTTTCACTATCTATCCATGCATTGCCCTTTGTACCCTGTTACGACTTTCTTAATTAATCATAAAAATGAAGATATTTATAAACGTTTAACAAAAAAGGTTAACGAAGACACCACGGCCTTTGCGACCGTTTGGGGCCATTATGATGATGAGATATATCAACTTAATAGCTGCCTTCACAATCTAACGACTAACCATAAGATAATAAGACCCAATAAACCTGAGTTTATAGACACTCCGATATTTATTGTGGGCGGCGGACCATCTCTATCCGAACGAATAGAACAGATTAAAAACAACCAAAAAAACGCTATTATTATCTCTTGTGGCACAGCCATACATTCACTACATCACCATGGTATAAAACCCGATTTGCACTTTGAGCTAGAGTCTCACTTGGTAACGTTAAACCATCTAATAGCACTAAATGATAAAGACTGGTTAAAGACGATTCCCATTATTGGCCCCACTCAAATCCCACCTCGGGTTTACCAGCTATTCAAACAGAAATTAATGTACTTTAAGGCCGAAAGCTCTAGTAACTTCCTTTTTGGCAATAAAGACACAGCCATCATTAGAGGCACACCTACATGTACCAATGGTGCTATTTCTCTTTTCCTACACTGGGGTTTTAAGAATATATTTCTATTTGGTGTAGACATGGGTTATAAAGACACTTCAAATCATCACGCAGAAGGATCTATTTATTACAGTACAAATGATAAAGATTTGCAGGGAGGAGCATCCGTTGAACAAGAGGCAACCGTGAGCATTCGAAGTGTTCACGACGAACCAATGAAAACAAAACCGCTTTTGTATACCGCCAAACGAACCATAGAAACATGTGCATACTTATACAGAAAAACATCTACTATCTATAATTGCTCTAATGGTGCCAGTATGGAAAATACTACCTGGCTAAGTGACGATGAATTTAACTCAAAGATTATCGAATGTAATCTAAAATCCATGAAAAAAGAATTTATTGACCACGAAATATTCGATAATGACGAAAACATTGATAAAGCAGTGATAAAATCGAGAATCGAAATTTTAGAAAGCAATTTAGAGACTCTAGGTAATCACATAATTAGTGAGATATCAAAATCAAAAAATGAACTTTATGACTTTACTTGTACTATAAACAATATATCTAGATTTTTAGAGATGCAGCTTAAACCTAACTTGCCCCCATTTTATTTCTTTATAAGAGGCAGTGTCTGGCATTTACTTTATATTGGCTACACACATGCCCTGTCTATTGAATCTGAGGAAGCTTGTAAAGATTGGATAGAAACGTGGAAAAAAGAATCCATGGAAACCCTTAAAGGGCTTAAAAGTCACTTTTCATCTATTGTAAATAAAAAATACCATATAGATAGTGACCCTTGGACCTGGACCCCGACAGAAGAACCAGAGTAAACAAAGAAATTACAGCTAGCATAAAAAGTTCACAACCATTTCTATACTAGCTATTTCATTATTTAAAGCCCTCCTGCCAGTCCACATAAAACTGCCATTTCATGGATCGATTACCTACTTTAGCTAACCTGTAATTTCACTTAATTTAAGAACCTATAACTAAAAAACCCTATATGAACTTGTGAATTTCACACTTCCATATAAGGCTTGTTGTATCAATACGTCTATTTGACAAATATTTGCTTAAACATTGAAATAACCTTGCTAATTGTCTCTTCTGTTACATGTCTATGGTCATCTTTCCAGGCATTGGGAATACACTCGGTAACTAATTCATAACTGGGCAAGTAGTAAATATCTGGATGTGAGGCCACTACCTGGTCTAAAGCTACACGTAACACTGCTTTAGAGTGAGTATTTGCTTCTATTATATGGTGATTATCTGCCCTGCCTGTTGCCAATAACGGCACCGGTGAGAGGGTTAACACTAGCTTGAATTTAGGGTTATGCCTTTTAACAATGTTAAAAAATGTCATGATATTGTCAACATTCTCTTGCACTGTGAGCACCTTATGTTTAATTAAATGATAGAAACTGTTTCTTGGGTTTCTTGAAATAACGGTGCCATCAAATAACTCCCAACACTCATTTAAACCAGCTGTAAAAACAAACACTTCACTCTGTAACAGGGTTTGTTTAATGGCCTCAAGGTGTTTAGGGTAATCTCGTAAATAGTTTTCTTTTGACTTAAAGTACACATTCTCACGATAAGGGTCCATCAAAAGTCCAAACTCAGAATGAACTAAATATTTATTGAACTCTTTTTCAGCGAAGCCTTTTTCAGCTAACTGTCTTAAGCTGGGAGTATTAAATAGTATTCCAAAGTTAGCACTATAAAGAGCCCGCTTGCTTCCCAGTTCATAACCATCAACCATAGCTTCTTCATTTGGGTTCTCACCAAATTCTGTGACAACGTAATTATACTCTTCTTGTTGTAAAATTTTTGCTATTTCCACTGCAAAACAACTACCCGCAGAACCTATTGGGGTTTCCTTCGTCATGATCTTATGTTCATTAACAAAAGGCAACATATCAAACTTTGACTTTGGGTGTTTGGCATGATTAGGGATTGGCCACATAACCGCATCGATATTAGGCTTTCCGTTGGTATTATATCTATGAATTGAATCTAAATATTTTGCTTCATAATCAACAAGGTCCTTTAAATTCTCCACCTCAAATCGATTAAAACCTTGATCCCACTTCAAGCCGTCTCTAAAGGATTTTTTTAGCAAATTTAACAATTCACCAATGGTGAGTGTTGCATAATTAACCGAACTGGACGAAATTTGCTTAAAAAGGTTATCCGAATAAGCACGATCTTTAAATATAGATTCAAGATGAACCTTTAAAGATGCTTTTGTTGAGATACTGCCTACTTCGGGAATAACAATTACGGCTTCTTCACCGGGTTCAATTGGTAGCTGTTCCGACATGACAGCGTCATCTAAATTTAATGCTGAAAGCAGTCGCTCCACTTGCCCTTTAAAATGAACACATTGGTTGGCAGGCGTAAATCCTTTCTGCAGAGCCTCACGCCAAGGAACAGGCGATGGAATAATACATAAGTCAATGGTGGACCGTGCGCCGTCAATTTTTGGCACCTCAGCTCGATGGGCAACCTGAGAAGCACCGAAAATGATAGATTCACCCGCTTTAAAACTATGTCTATGTACTGTTGGTGTTATATCGTAATATTCTAACAGGTCAGTAATATCTTCATGGCGGTCTTTAACACTTGAATAAATGTAACCTATTTCTTTTAGTTTTAATGTTTCTGGCTCATCCAAAAACAGTGTAGAGGATTCATGATCTTCTTCTGCATTTAGATAACACATGATCATGGCTGACCTTGTTGGCGCCCCATCACAATGCCATTTTATAGATGGATTCTCTGCTCGACTTTTTAACGTAATGTTGCGCGCCGAGTAAAAAACCACTGCATAATTTGAATTAAAATACGATTTCAGTTCAGCATCAATTTCGGGCGTTAATATTCGTTCCAATAAGACTTCAACCTCATCGTTGAACTCGAGTTTGTGGTTACGACCCAACAATGAAAATGTATCTTGAACCTCCTCTTTGCTTAATGATTTAAAATAGGCACGGTGCTTGCCATTAATCATCTGCTCACAGCTTGATGGCGCTAAACTTGACTCTTTTACCGCTATTTCATGCAACTTTTGGTATTGATATTCTTCATCAAACTGCCGCTCTATTTGTTTATAGGATTTTGGTATTAACGTTTCCCAAAAGGGCGCTTTCTCTTGTAACATACAATCCTCAACTTAGTTTAATGATCAATTAGGTAATTTACGTGAAATAGACTAATGACTACGCTATCGGAAAAAAATCATTAAGCTTTAACAGAAAATTAAAATACGCACCACAATAACTAATCTAGAGGAGAGGTCCTGGTTAGCATACTGAAAAAGGGCAATAACCTGCCGCTTTTACCGAAATTGTCCTTTAAAATTCAGAACACTAACGAAAATTAGTTATATATACTGGATCACTTTATGAGGCAAGATTGGTTCCATCTTATCAACAGGAAAGTAGCTAATTACTTCAATGTTAAGGTAACCAGCATAGGCCAACACTGCTGACTGATAACCTACGACGACTACCGCACCACTCAAGTCGTGCCAAAGCTCATTCTGACTTACATTTATATTAAATTTCGATTTAAGCTTACTAATAAGTATAGATAAACCTGTATCGGTTAATGAGGGGTGATCGCGGATAAGTAGGGGGAAACCTCTATATTCGGAGTTTTGTAAAAATAGAGCCAAATTTGTATACACTTCCTCAAATTTAATGCCGTCACGTATGGGCTCTAGACAAATCAAGACATGACTGTCATTTGTCATATTAGTTTTGATCATTCTTTGTAATTTGAAAAAATAGCGATTTCTAATGTAACGAACGGCAATATTAAGGTGTATAAACTCTCGCGTGGCAATTTCTTTAGACTCTTTATCTGCACACCAAATCTCATCCGGAAAAATACATTGTTTATTACGCTCGAATCGACTTTTAAAGTTTACCCAATGATCAAGATAGGATGCGACTGGTATACTATTTTCTTTTGCCCATGCAATGGCATCAAATTCCGCTCGAGACTGCCAGCCAGTGGATGTCAAAACCCCCTGCAATACCCTAACAGAAGGGTAATATTCATTATTAACTAGATCAGGGAATTCATTACGAAATATCAAAACGGCGGGCCCAGACAACTTAAAAATGAAATTAAGTTTTTTATGCCATTGCTTGCACCAAAGGGCTAAAATATTGGCACCACCTGCATCATTGCTAACAATCAGTATTGTCTTCAAACTCGTTTTTAAGGATTCCATATTCCACCACATCTCTAAATTTACCCTGATTAAACACAGCTTTTCGTCTAACACCCTCTTGAACAAACCCCAGTTTCATAGCTAGCTTATTCATGCCAATATTATTTTCAAAGCAACCTAAATATATACGTTGTAAATTTAGGTGCTTAAAAGCATGCTCCATGACTAACCTTGCCGCGTCAGCGCCATACCCCTTTCCCCAGTATTTTTTTTCCCCTAATAAAAAGGCCAGTTCTGCAGTTTGGTTAAAGTGGTCAATAAGCTGTAAACTAATATTTCCTATGTGAATAGAATCTCGTAACGAATAAATCGCCCACACTTGTTTGGAGCTATCGTTGATAAGTGAATGTACAAAACTCTCTAACTGCGAGAGCGTAGAGGGTGACTTCCAGTGAGTATTAAAGCTGTTCACTTCTGAATCTGAAAACCAACTTGGGTAGGGTCCGGACAGTTCATCTTCCGCGAGCCGGCAAATACCAGTATCATTTAATCGATAAGCGGTGCGTGACGCTATTTCAATTGATTCCATGTTTCCACCATGCTATTAGCAATGTATTCACACTGAGCTTCGGAAAGGTCGTACATACTGACTAACAACCCCACAAAGGTATCATCCTGTAAACCTTCAGCAATGGGAGCCGTTCCAAAACCGTATTTAATTGTACCTTCATGCATATTCCAGGGGTATCCCTTGCCAAAAGCCACTTTTTGCGTATAGATCGGCAGCCTATGTATATTGGCATAACCGGTGATCACCCCTGGTATTCCTATTTTGTTAAGCATTGACACCCATTTTTTGCGCTTAACTGCTGTTCCGGAGGTATTAATGGGTAACACGTAATAAGCATGGTTTGAGTTAGCCTCTATTGAGGCCACTTGAAAATCTGGCTCTGCACCCAGGATGGCGTTAATTCTATCCGCCTTGATAATATTTTGTTGCAATAATACGGGTAACTTTTGCAATTGTTGTCGGCCAATAGCCGCCTCTATTTCACCCATTCTGAAGTTAAACCCAACCATGTTAGTCAAGTTTGTCAAACCGCTCCCCACAACACTCGACTCAGCATGATTTCGGATAAGTCGCATTTTTAACGCCAATTTCTCATCACTAGTAATGCAGAAGCCACCTTCTCCAGTATGAATATGCTTGTGATAGTTCAAACTAAATCCACCGATATCCGCCCAGTTACCACAATATTTTCCCTTGTATCGAATGCCCGGTGCTTGGGCTACGTCTTCAATAAGTTTCAAGGAATACTCACTTGCAATTTCACAAATTTCATCCAATTTGGCACCATGACCGAATATATCTGTGACAATAATAGCTTTTGTACGTGAACTAATTTTTGTTTTTATAGATTCTGGACATAATCCATAATAAGTTTTCTCTATATCCGCAAATACAGGAATGCCTCCCCATACGAGTATGGCTGTGGCCGTAGCGCTCATGGTCCAAGGTGATACAATCACTTCGTCACCAGGCTGAATACCGATTGCCCCTACAGCAGCTATCAAACCTGAGGTGAGTGAATTAAAAGTAACACTGTGACTACAATCGAAATAATTACAGATCTCAGCTTCGAAACTTCTTACCTGTTCACCACCGTTAAAATCATCTCCCCAGGCACCAATAAAGGCGGATAATTGTCCCGAATCAAGCACATCCATAACAGCTTTTTTTTCGGCATCACCTATGGGATTATAACGTTTCCATGTCTGCATATAATTACTCGCTTTTTTGAGTCAAAACTATTTGGGCATTTAGTGATAACTCTACACTGTCATCCTCTACTCCCGACAAGACATGTTCTAATGCTTGATAAACATAGGTTTGATACGTCATAATTTCACTGCTACTGAATTCTTCCACGCCATGCTCGTTTGATATCGTGAACATTTTTCGGCCACCATCAAGGTAATAGAACACACCAAGATCATACTCAATAAAAAAAGAGTTATTTTCTAACGGAGACATGACATCGGTTAAAGTAGCAAAAGCACAACCATAAGAAAATTCATGATACGTAGTATTATCACTAATGACTTTTACATATTCTTTTACCGGACCGAAAAATCGTTCAAATAACGTTAAGAAATGAATTCCATTATGAAGCATACCACCGCTGACCGACCCAATAACTTTTATGGTTTTTGATTTTGATATTTCACCCAATATTGTATTCAACGTAGGCTGGTAAAATCTAATTAAATTAACCATAATCTTTTCGGTACGACTAATTCTATGTCGTTGAAACTCATCTATTTCTGATTGTGATGAAAAAAGTGGTTTCTCAATTAGAATCACCTTAGCATTCAGCTTCGATGCTTCTTGCCAGTAATAAAAATGAGAGTCGGTATTAGTGGCTATGACACATACGTCAGGATTAACCTCAGTCATTGCCAAAAACTCGGCAATGGAATGATAAACAGGTACTGAAGTTCCAACATGGAATCGTGAACGTTTTCCTCCATCAGAGTCAACTCCACCAACCAACTCAAAACATTCACTGCGCAGTACTGCACGAGTATGGGTAAAAACCGCATGCTCTTCAGCTAAATCATATTCGTATCCAATACGACCCAGGCCAATTAATAAAACTGAATACACACCCAATCCCTTGTGCCAAACTAATTGATTATGTTAACTGCCTGATGAGATTAAATGCCTCTGCATGAGCAAGGCCAACCATATTTCCAAAGTACTGGTCCGAAATTTTAATCGCTGTTAACGACCGCTGATGAGGATATTCACGTATTTCATCTTTATAACAATCAATCGCTTGGTATTTACAAGCAATAAATTCACTAATATCTACAAACGTATTTGCATGGTTTTCCCGTACAGTATTCCAGTCACTACTTGAGGGGACATAAAACTCATAAATTAACTTAACCAAGTTACCTGGCTGAGGGCGACAGGCTGTCATAGTTGCCATATGCACCCTGCGATGATCTATATTCAAGTCATTGTGATGATGAGTGTATACACAGTTCGGTTTAACCTCGTCAATGACGGCTTCCAGCTTTTGCACTAAGTCCAGCAATGGGACTGTGTCCAAACCATTGTCTGGAAAGTTAAAATTTTGAATATTAGATATACTATAGCCAATTACAGCAGCGGCAAGCTTGGCAGAGTTCATCCGTGACACTGCTTCTTGCACCCTATCACGTCCCCTGGAGGATTCACCATCAGTAAAGAACACAACATGAACATCATGACCTAGGTTGACTAATTTTGCTAAGGTGCCACCCATCCCCAACACTTCATCATCAGGGTGAGCAGCAACGATCAGCGTGGTATCAGTCATGGATTAATTCCCAACTAACCGCTTGGCCTCGATGAACTTCTTCTTTTACCTTCCTGCCGATTAACTCATCGAAATACTTGGGTTTCAAACCATGACCAGGGCGAATTCGTCTGATATGCTTTTCCTGTATTACTTGCCCCTTATTTAAATCCTCTATGAAGTAGATTGATCGCCTAAAAGTAACATTTTCTTGCTCCGAATCCTGTCGCTCATAGCTCGCCTGACCTAGTGCAGTCCAAATACCTCTACCCTGCTCACACAATGTCTCTAGCTCTTGAGGTTCAATGGAGAAAGACGCATCCGGGCCACCGTCCTGCCGGTTTAAAATAAAATGTTTTTCAATAAATGATGCTCCCAGTGCAATGGCCGCTAAGGCGACACTGGTTCCTAATGAATGATCCGACAGACCCGATACAACCCCAAAGCGATTAGCCATGTCAGGTATCGTGTTCAAATTACTTTGGTTCAAGGGTGCGGGGTAACTACTAATGCAATGTAGTAAAATCACGTCACCACTGCCATATGTACGTGCAGTATCCAATGCCTCCTTAATTTCGCTTAAATTCGCCATGCCAGTGGATATCACCATGGGTTTACCGGTTTGCGCAACATACTTAATTAGGGGCAAATCTATCGCTTCGAAAGATGCAATCTTATAAGCAGGCGCATTGAGGTCTTCTAGTAGATCAACGGCTGTTTCATCAAAAGGAGTGCTAAAGCAGGTAATGTCAATTTTACGAGCATGTTCAAATAAAGTTTTATGCCATGCAAATGGTGTATGAGCACCCTTATAAAGTTCAAATAAGGTGGTTCCGGCCCAGAGCCCATTTTGGATTTTGAAATCAGGAAGCGTACAGTCGATGGTTATGGTTTCAGGGGTATAAGTCTGAAGTTTTATCGCATCTGCGCCTTTTTTTTTCGCCATGGAAATAGTCGACAGTGCCTGATCAAGACAGCCGTTATGATTAGCCGACAACTCGGCAACGATATAAGGAGGGTATCCGGGGCCGATTTTTTTGTCACCAATTTTAACCATCATAATTTCTCACAAACTAGCATCTTAATATGCTTTTCAACCATGAAAGTTTGGTTAACCCGAAAGTGATCATCCAGAACCTCTTTAACTTCCTTGATGTTTTCACGAACAAAGAATGTGGTGCTATTCAAATATCTAATAACTTCATCAGAATTTTCATAACCAACCGAATTAACACGATTCTCGACTCTTATTCCAAACCCATATTTTTCAAGTTCGGGGATTACTACGGTGTCCATATAGTCAGTACTAGTATGCAATACAAATTTATCAATTTCTTGAAAGGTTTCAATCAATTTATAAAGTTGAGCATTATTATCTCCGTAGGGACCACAGATTATAATATGCCCATTTTGGGTTATAGAATTAGCCAATCCAGAAATAAATTCCTGCTGATTTAAAGCATAATACAAACCGTAAAAAGCGGTAATTAGATCCCATTTCTCTTCTGATTGACTAGTCGATTTTACAAATTCTTCAACAGGCATACAAATGGCATTTATGTTAGAAATATGCTGATTTATATACCGTATCGATTCATTTGAGATATCTACTCCAGTGAGGTTAGAGCTTGGCCAAGTATTCCTTAACTCCTTTAGTTGCTTTCCTCTTCCGCAGAATATGTCCAAAATTGAAGTTTTGTTCCCCAACATGCCTAAAGATTGACGAAACCACTCTTCAAAATCAAAGCTGCTTCTCTCACGATTCACTCGCTCTCTCTCATCAAGAAAACGACTGGACGTTGAATTTTCCTTAAACTTTTGCATCACCAACCTCCTTCTGCCTATTTGCCGACCAATAATATTGATCATCACTCTTTCGCTTAAACCCACAACTCACAAAAAGAGAAATTGATACTGTATTATTAATATTTACTTCGGCGACCAATTCACCAAGATTCTCTGAATTACTTTGCAAGTCAAGCAGTGCCTTTTTAGCCAACCCTAATGACTGATACTCATTGGATATTAGTATTGAAACCTCAAAGGTTTCGCCATAAAGTCGGTCAAGCCGAATAATACCGGCGGGCATATCCCATAAATTAATCATCCAGCATTTCTGATCAGGGCCCTCGAGCCGGGAATATAACCAGCGCAGATGCTGCTCCCAAATCGGCGGCTCTTTAACCCTGAAATACTTTCGTATGCCCTCTTCATGCTGCCACTGAAAAACCAGTACTGCGTCATCAATAGTTATTGGTTTTAGTGACACGTTACTTTCCTTTAACATGATTAAATGTTTAACAACCCTGGTAACCCCAAGCCCGTCACATAAAGAAAATGCTTTTTTTGCCATATCCTGATAAGTAGATGTGTCAATGAGCCGTAATATGGCAGAAGGTATATCACTGGGTTCTTCAATAACGATAGCGGCACCTTTCATTTCAAGTGCTTTAATAACGCTCGCCTGGTTATTGGCAATCTGGATAACGACAGATGGCAGCCCCATGCAGCAACGTTCCCACGATGTTACCCCCCCTGAACCAATCGCCAAATCTGCCCATAGCATATGCTCGGCCATATTCTTAACATCACATTCAATTCGTAACCAAGTGACGGTTTCCTGGTACTTACGCAATCGCCGTAAACCGGGGAAATTGGAGGATACCGCCAAAATAACTTCTTTTTCATTACTTGAGATGGCAATATTTTTTAGTATTGCCAGTGTCAAATTGCCTGGATCAGCCCCACCTAAAGATATGAATATATTTTTTGGGTTTTGGCACTGCTCCCTTTTTCTTAAAGACTCTGACCTATAACCAGTAAATTCAGGCCTCAAAAGAGCGAAATCTGACCCACATATTATCCGGGTACCGTTCGCTACTCTTTCACCATATGAAGCAATAGTCCTGCCATAGGTCTGGTCTAATAAAATATTGCAAATGTGATTCCGACTGGCTAAATCATCAATAACAAAAATTGAATTACAAAATTTTTCTAACGCACTCTCCCATACCACTCCCAGTCCATAATGATCAACAATCAGCAAATCACAGCTTAGAGGGGAAATAACGGCGATTACTTTACTGGCATCTTTAGCTTCAAATTCGACATTTACGACACTATCATCGTGCCGATACTTCTTGCTTACAGCATCTACTTCTAGCAGGTGAAGAGAATGCCCTGCAGCTATAACCGTCTCTCGACCGTTGTCAGAAGTATCCATACAAATAAAATGGCACTGCCAGTTAAATCGCCTTAGTTCATTTGCCAGCGTCAAGCAACGCATCAGGTGGCCGCTACCTATTTTTAAGCTTGAATCGACCCGAATGACTGCAACAGGCATATAGCGTGCCCCGATAAATTATTTCAGATTTCCTGCCGTTATTCACTGAGTTGAATTGCTTTAAACAATATCTCAGCTCGCTTCCAGTCTTCCAATGTATCAATATCCTGAACACGGTGCCGTGGTAAAATAACCGCGCCTGATTTTCCGGTTAATATGGGTTTTTCCAGGGTCCAGGCCTCATATGAGCCCCAGTAAAATTGCCCCACATCATGATAGGCCGCTACCAGATCCTGGGACCTGGATTCATAGTACTCTGGACTTATCATGCTGACTTTTTCGGACTCAAGTAATCCCAGACCTCTCTGAATTGGATAGGGAAAACTCGTCACAGGAAAAACATAGTCATAATCTCTACTGGAAATTAAATCGAATGATTTCCTGATATCTTCTACTTGAATAAATGGGGCCGTTGCATATATACAACAGGCCAGGTCAATGACTTGATCGCCCGTATTTATATACTCAATTGCATGTTTAACCACAGGTACTGTCGCGGTGTAATCACCAGACAATCTCTTGGGACGCATAAAAGGAACCTCTGCTCCGGAATTTATGGCAATATCCGCAATGTCTTCATCATCTGTCGATACAATAATGCGATCAAAACAACCACTCTGAACGGCTGCACGAATAGAATATTCAATGACAGGAATCCCTAGGAAAAATTTTGTATTCTTTTTAGGTATTCTCTTACTGCCTCCCCTAGCGGGTATGATAGCCACATTCATGACAGCACCTTGCTCAAAGTACTCACTACTGTGTTTTGATCTTGTGCTGTCATTCCATGATAAATTGGAATACTTATGGCACTCTGATAATAGTGCTCTGCTGCTTCACAGTAGCCAGGTTTAAAGCCCAGGGCTTGATAAAATGGTTGACGATAGATTGGTATGTAATGAAGATTCACTCCTACTCCCCTCTTACGTAATTCAGAAAAGACCTGGGTGTGACTCCTACCTATATCACCAAGCTTTAATTTAATGATAAACAGGTGCCAGGATGACTGATTCTGTGCAACAGGTAGTTCAATGGGAAGGTTACATAATGCCTTGAAGTAATTACTTGAAATTACTTGTCTTTTTTCAATAAACTCACTAAGTCTGGCCATCTGTGATATGCCCAAAGCGCCTTGAATTTCAGTTAATCGGTAATTGAAACCCAGTTTCTGCTGTTCATAATACCAAGGTCCATCACAGTCTTTTTTTAACAAGTTTTCATCTCTAGTTACACCGTGACTACGTAACATATTCATCATATCAAACAAGGCAGAGTCATTTGTTGTTGCCATTCCACCTTCTGCTGTTGTTATTATTTTAACCGGATGAAAACTAAATACTGTTATATCACTGTAATAACAATTACCTATAGGAACTCCCTTATATCTTGCCCCAATTGCATGTGAGGCATCCTCAATTATTTTGAACCCATATTCTAAACTTAACTTATAGATCGATTCCATATCACAAGAGTGCCCTGCCAAATGAACAGGGATTACCACTTTGGGTAAAGGCTTATTATTATTCTTATGGTCCAGTAATTTATCTGCCAGTTTTTTCGTTGATAGGTTGTTTGTTTTATCGTCAATATCTACAAAGTCAATTTTGGCGCCACAATACAGCGCGCAATTGGCGGATGCTACAAAGGATATTGGTGTAGTCCATACCACATCTCCTTTGCTTACACCTAAGGCCAAACACGCTATATGTAGTGCCGATGTGGCACTATTTACCGCAACGGCATATTTGACCCCGACATAACCAGACAGTGACTCCTCAAACAAAGGAACAACCGGTCCTTGAGTTAAGAAATCAGATCTCAGAACATCTATAACAGAGTCTATATCATTCTGATTTATTTCTTGTTTACCATAAGGGATCATGCGCCAGCTTCTTTGAGTAGTGCCCTGGTCTCTTCAATATTTAGGAACCATTCATTTGTTCCTGAATCGTATGAAAAACCTTGCGCCACAGGCTTGCCCTCTTCAGCCAAATTATTCATTGTAAAGTTAACATTACCATCATGAAAGTTGATGGAGGGCGATATCACATAGTGATCCTCAAATTCCAGAGTCCTATAACTATCATCTTTAGGGCACATTTTTTCATGTAATTTTTCCCCTGGACGAATACCTATTTCATCTAGTTTTATATCTGGTGAAATTGCTTTAGCCAGATCGATCATGGTCACTGAAGGTATTTTAGGTACGAATATCTCGCCGCCTTTCATTCTAGAAAAATTCTTTATAACAAAATCAACCCCCTGCTGAAGGGTAATCCAGAATCGAGTCATCTTTAAATCTGTTATGGGTAATGAGGTGGCACCTTCGTCTATTAACTTTCTAAAAAAAGGCACGACTGATCCGCGTGACCCCACCACGTTTCCGTAGCGCACCACGGCAAACCTGGGAACTTCGCCGCCTACCATATTATTTGCAGCTACAAATAATTTATCAGAGCAAAGCTTGGTGGCGCCATATAGGTTTACCGGGTTGGCCGCTTTATCTGTAGATAAGGCAATGACCTTTTTCACGTCATTTTCAATGGCCGCATGAATGATGTTTTCAGCTCCGGTTATATTGGTTTTTATGCACTCGGTTGGATTGTACTCAGCTGCGGGAACATGCTTCATAGCAGCCGCATGAATGATATAGTCCACACCATTACAGGCCTGCATGAGACGTTCTTTGTCGCGCACATCACCTATAAAATAACGCATGGACTCTTGATTGAATACCTGCTGCATCTCGTATTGCTTGAGTTCATCACGTGAAAATATGATGATTTTTTTAGGCTTGTAACGGCTTAGCAATGTTTGTGTATATTGCTTACCAAAAGAACCTGTGCCGCCGGTAATGAGTATGGTTTGGCCATCAAACATAACGGGACCTCCTGCTAATGAAACAATGTAAAATTTTGACTATTGGTTGATAAAAGCAATAAATGAACCAATCTCAAATTAATATTCATCCTCGTAAAATGCGACCATATACGCCCTATCGGCTTACTTCTATGTTTCATTAGCTATCGGATATAATTAAATAGACTTAAACCGCTAATTTTACTATATGACTGCTGCGAGGCTTCTAACAGAAAGCTTTCCAAGGACAACCGGCTTACCGCCTCCGCAAAGTCCAAATCCTGTAACGTTGATAGCGCTTTTTGACTAACCAATTCTAAGTCCTGTTGAAAATTATCGATACTTTCCACTGAGTTTAAACGCGCGCCAATTTCACTTCTTGTGGTGGAAATGCTGGTCACAGTACTGTCTATGTTAGTGAGCGTATTTGACAACAATTCCTCCAATTGAGCACTGCCTGAAACGCTGTCATCAAAATTATTCAGTCCTTCAATTAACATTTGAACTGTATCGGTTAAGGATTGCTTTTCGCTACTGTTAATAAGGAAGGTATCGCCTGGTTCAGGCTGTCCTGACATCTTTACGCTGACACCCGAAAAAGTTATATCGTTGCCAGCACTGTAAGGGATGTTTAACAGGCCATCTACAGGTCTGTCATCTGAAGTTCTTCTTACCGTGTAATTTTCGCGGGGAGGACTGATGGCACTGTCGGAATTGAATTCGATGTAATAGTCCTCGGGGTATACTTCATCAAATGCACTTTGATCATTAATATAGCCCACATTTATAACACCTGTACCTTCATTTTTAGGGTTGTCCCTAGTAAAAAAGGTGTTGTTTACGGAAGGGATGTCCACAAATAACCCTTCACCTGAATCATTAACCGCCACTGAAGCATTTGCACTTACCTGTAAAGATCTTTGCCCTTGATCACCCTCAAAGCTGTAACCCCCTCCTGCACGCTCTACAAATGGAACGACCTCCCCTTTAAATCCTGAGAATATATAAACATTACTGGCGTCCCGAGTATTTAATAAGTCCACCATGCTTTTTAGCCGCTCTTCTATTTCCGCTGCAATAAACCCTCGATCGTCTTTAGTGGTGGCCCCGTTACCTGCATTAATCGTCAGCTCACGAATTTTTTGTAAGTTATCAATCACCCCCTCAAGTGTTACCTCTTCATGATTCAAATGGTTTTCAGCTGAAATTAGATTACCTGCATACTGCTCCCGAAGAGCAACATCCTGCTGGAGCTGTAATATACGAGTAGATGCAATAGGATCATCGGCTGGGGTTAAAATGCGACGGCCACTTGATATTTGCTGTTGTGATCGGTTTACTATTTCCTGGTTATTGGTAATCCCCAACACGCCTTGCTGAAACTGCTGCATACTTGAAATTCGCATTTCAACCTCCTAAGTACCTGTATTTTGGCTATCTAAAGATACCAATCAAGGTAGAAAAAATATCTCGGGCAACACTAATCACCTGTGCCGAAGCGTTATAGCCTAGTTCATACTGAATCAGTTTGGCCGCCTCTTCGTCCAGGTTAACGCCACTAACAGCTTGAACACTGGCCTCGCTATGATCTAGCAGTGTTTTTGCACTTTCTTTATTTATTTGTGCGCGGGCAGTAATAGAGCCCACCTCTTCGACCATGCGTCCGTAACCCTCACTTAGGGTCATATCGTCCTCAATAATCTCGACATTTTGTAGATTCGCCAATAAATTTCCGTTGCGGTTATCTGATACCGCGTCATTGTTAAAATTCACTTCATACTCATCCCCTTCACTGGGAATACCCGTCATTGTAATTTCATAACCCAGGTAGACTGGCTCGTGACTGGGTTCCTCTTCGAATAAATTACTTAAATTGGGATCAGATGACATAGTAAGCCCTTCATCTAAAGCCACTTTAACTTGCCCACCCATAGTGACTTTGTAACTTCCCCAGTCGCCATTACCAAACACATCCAATCGGGGTTGAAAAGTAATATTACCCTTATTGTCAATCGCTACATCCAGTTCACCATTAAAGAAATAAGTGGTATCTTCAATTTTTGTCTTTATCTCATTTAATACATCGGCGCCGGTGGTATGGTTTCCAGTCAGCTCAATTGAAAATATCCCTTGACCCGGGATTTCAAATTCAAAAGTAAATGGACCATTTTCTGAAAAGTCAAAGCCTTCAAATTCCGACAAAGGGCTATCTAATCCTTGCCCAGTGGGTTTTAAGTATATGTCGTCGCCATTAGAAAATTTAAATCCATCACCTAATTCCCCGTCTATTTCAAATGCTAAATCCTCTCCGTTAATGGCAATAATTTCAACACTTACTCCATCGCTGCGCGCCATAATACCTTGATCTCTAAAGTCAAAATTTGCATTGATTCGATCAGCAACAAAGTCAGGTGATAACGGTTCTGGGACTTCGCTGGGGTAGGATGTATCATATTTTAGCTGACCAATAGGTAATACATCGGTAAGCTCAATGCCATTTAAATATAATTTCACCGGCTCATCGGGAAAGGGTGAGTTAGCTAGATATACACCAGCCACGAAGTCGGTTAATTCAACAGTGGTTCTGGCGGTTGCATTTACCCCTGCCTCTAAACTTAATAAACGAGCCGTTTCCTTGGCTGAAGTATCGGCGGGTATGAATATTTCGGGGCGATCAAGCGTATTTCCGGTAATCGGATCCGGTTCACTAATGGTTAACCTCCCAGGAAACAGACCATTCCCCACTGTGATGGGAGCCACTCGCCAGTCTTGATAGGTGGGCGAGGATGGAACATATCCCCCCAAACTGGTAACGGCTAAAACTGAGTCATCGGTTGGTAATAGGTTATTGGTAATACCAGGGATATATTGCTGATTCATTAACGGGGGAAATAGAGGAATTGGGTGTGCAGGATCGGTGTTATCCAGGACATCATAAGAGGTGGCACTGGTAAACTTAATAATTAATGGCGGCTGAATTTGCCCGGGTATTTCAAAAGCAGCCGTATTAATGTCAAATACCTCGCCACTGGATATCTCCCCTGATCCTATATTACCAATAGATGCATTGGTCATAATGGGGACAGCCAACGCAATTTGTTGGGGAAGCTCCAAGTTTAGCTCTATATCTTTAGCGCCACTACGAGTTGGCATCAAATAGAACTGATCACCAGCTTTATAAGAACCGGCCTCAAAGCTCAAGGTAAAGCCATCAATTTCAAAGCTGTCAGGAAAGTCCGTACTAATAGACGTTTTTAAAACCTCACTACCATCTTCAATGCGCACCACTTTAAACGTTACATCATTTGGACCTGTAAACTCCACCCGGTAGTCACTGTCGGTGAGTTTTGATGTGTCGTTTATGTATACGGCCAATTGCCGATCATCTGGCTTTGCATTTTCATCATTACCGACAGTTCGGAGTTGGGCGATATCAGGGGCATTAAAATCTTCAAAAAATAACTGACCTGGCTGCCCATCTATATCAATACCACGCTGATGTTGCTCATTAATAAATTCCTGTAGGCCTAGCGATATACGGCCCAATTGATTGATGGCCGGATCCAGCACCTGTTCACGAAATTCTAATAAACCACTCAGTTGGCCACCGCTCACTTCTCGTGTGATATCCAATTCTACGCCATTTTGCTTCATGACCACCGATTTACGTTGAGGGTCTCCCGAACCAGCCACCACTTCAATTTTTTGAACGGTGGTTCCCACTACCAATGTTTGTCCTGTGCCAATTGAGACATTGACGGAGTTACCGTCTTGCTCCACCACTGTGGTGCCCACCAACTCGGACAAGCCCTTTAATGCCAAGTCCCGCTTATCTAATAGATCGTTCGGTTTATTGCCCTCTGCAGAAGAGGAGGCAAAAAGAATTTGCTTGTTTAATTCAGCAATGGCTTCGGCGTGAGCGTTAATGCTGCCTACCATAGCTTCCATCTGACCATTTAATGTGGCGTTATGATCCACTAGACGGGTATTTATCGTTTTAAATCGGTCGACTAATCCTTGAGATTCACTAATCACCACCTGGCGTGCAGGAATTGAACTGGAGTCATCAATTGCCGCCTGCAAGGAACCAAAAAATCGCTCTAGACCTGGTTGTAAACCCGTTCCAGGGTCGGCCATAAGACTGTCTATTTGTTCTGCATTTAATGTAAGAGAATCAAGCCCCTCAAAAGTGGAAGTGTCTTTTCGTAACTGGTCTACCAAAAATTCATCATAAACCCGGCGAACATCATCAATTTGCGCGCCCCCACCTATCCAGATCCCCCCAAGAAATTGTGGCGTTTGTGCTACCACATTAATATCCTGGCGTGAGTACCCTTCCGTATTTACATTAGTAATGTTATGACCGGTAACGCTTAAAGCGGTTTGATGCACCTTAAGACCCGATATACCAATGCTAAGAAGGTCAGCCATAATTAACCTCGCTTATCCTGATTAATGGCAAGATTTAAAAGCTCACCACCTGCTATTCTTTGAATTTTTTTCGCGTAGTTTGGATCGGTGGCATAACCTCCTTGTTGCAAGCCTTCACTGTAGCCCTTGATGCTCTGGCCATTTTTAACCGCCCCCTGATAGCGGTCACTACCCTGGATAAATTGGGCGTAGTCTTTGAGGCTAGATTCGTAAGAGTCATACACCCTGAAAGGTGCCAACTCTTTTTTCGCCAATCCATCCCTGTATTCCAGGGTACTGACTTTAGCGACATCGCCACTCCAACGTCGGTCGGCTTTTATGCCAAACAAGTTATGACTATTACTGCCATCAGCCTGATGGATAATATGCTTCCCCCAGCCCGTTTCCAATGCTGCCTGGGCCATGATGGCCTTAGGTTCAACATCCATATCGCTGGCAACTTCTTGTGCTATGGGCCACAGGGTAGTAATGAAATCTTGCGGTGAATTAAATCCTGATTGCTTAATAACGGCTGATTGAGATGTTTTTATTTCAGTATGCTTTGATTCAACAGGATTTAGGGGCGGCACCTGTCCATCCACACGTACCTGAGTTTCTTTGATGATAGCATCACTGGTCTCTTTAAATTTAACATCCGATAACTTATTAATCGGCACAGCTAAGGCTGCCGCCATGCTGGTAGCCGTCAGTTCAGGTTCATCTAGGCCGGCTTCAAACTGAGGTAACTTCAAATTCGGATGCACACTTGAAAATGGGTTGGTCTGATTGCTAAGTTTAAATGCCTTTTCAACCTGCATTTCATTGGTGGACTTCCTGTCTTCTTCTTTAATATCAAATTGTTGTTTTAACTGCCGATACAGGGTATCAGCCAATCCCATGCCTTTCCCCCTACTTAAAGACAACGTCAATTGCTCATCAAACATATCACGATAAAACTTTGATTCATTACTAAAAAGGGGGTTATCCTGTTCAAATACGGCGTTAGCATCACGCATGCTTTTCAGCATCATTTTCACAAACATGGATTCAAATTGACGCGCCACTTCCTTAAGTGCACCCGCCTCATTGGTCGCTCCTTGCTTAGTAATGGCATTCAGCCCAGATAAATCATTATAATTGTAAGCGCTGTTCATATTATTCACGGGCCCACCTACATATTGTCGATCTTATTGATTTTGTCGTTACCAAGAGTAGTGCAAGTGATAGGCCAATATTTATTTCTTTATTTTTCAAGCACTTAGCTTAACGAATAACGAATAACGATCTTCTAATTATCTTTTTTTCTCCTTACTATTTATTCCTAATAATAACTTTACTTCTAACAAACACTAGCGCCTCTTCATGTTCAATTTGTCCCTTTAAGATAATATAGAAATTGCAATATTCAAATAATTCAAAAAATAGTCTCAACAACAGTCTACCACTCAAGTCTTAAAAATCTTACACTCGATTATCAGACGTCCACAATGCAATTGATGTGGGATTTCGAACATCATCTCCACCCATGACATTTCGCCCTAAATATTGCAAATCAACTGTTTTCACTCTATTAAGTGAAACCAATTGGCTTACCAAGTTAACATTCCAATTATTTTCGTGAAAGTAATCCCTATGTTCTTTAACTAATTCATCCTCACTTTCTGTAGATACCATTTGAAACCCAAATGGTTCCAGATGAATGCAAGTCACTTGTTTTGCTAGGCCTGCGATAACCGGCAGCAGTAGGTTTGGAATACTATTTACTTGCTCAATCGCATGACAGGTAAAAACAAGAACATTATTATAGCTAGGCACAATTGATAGATCTGGCTTTCGAAAGTCAAATCTAAATGGGATCAACTCAAAATCCATACATAACCCTGATAATAGTTTCGCACACTCAGTTCCACTTTCAGTAAATTCACCACCATAATAGGGAACCTTCGGCCCCCCCTTATAAAACAACCTAACTAAATTTTGACAATATCCTGATCCCAGTTCAATAACAGCATCAAATTTATTTGAACGACAATAATCTGCAATAAAATCCATTTTATCACAACTGGCATATGAGGATGAGACATGGGATTTCCCCCTGTGAACACGCAGGGCATCAACGGGTGCTCCGCTTGGCAACATATCCTGATAAGCTACAATCACTTCAGAACTGCCTTTTGTCTTCGTTACATTCCTAATAACCTCAACTACATCTGAACGGTAATTATTTATGTCGAAATTAAAGTCACACTCACTTTCCAATTCTTTTGGCGTCCCTCTCATACGCTTAGATAAACGTAAGATAGATGAAAGTAAATTAATTACTCGTAACGGATCATGCTCTCCGGAGTTAATTATAGAGGACATTATTTTTTTGCGTTTCAACCAAGCACGCTGGTAATAACCATTCCATTTAGTCGGCTCTTCAGCAACTTCACTCATTATTTAGCCCCTTCAATTTACAATTAAATTAGTATATAACGTATAACTACGTACATTTATTCAATAAACAAACAAGGAATTAGACGCCACGAACCTACCACTCACATCAATCAACTGAAATCTATTAATTCCGAATCACAAAAAAGATATAACTGATTATAATCTAAGGTTTATTTACTATACCTTTATATGCACTAATTCCTTTTCTAATTTTTTTCTGAGAGGACAACCCCTTTAAAGACTCCACCTTCACCTCATTCATAGCTTTAACAATACTCGCATCTAAGTCTCTAATTCCGTCAAAAAAATCTTTATCTACTTCATTCATAATATGTGAAAAGCGTCTAAAGAACTCTGATATTAGCTCACCTCTAATGCCATAAGTCTCTTTTAAAGAAGATATATTTTTTTGTTTAAGGCAAGTTAAAATTGCATTATTGTATTGCTCTATAGTTTTAAGAGCGTCTTTCTTATTATTAGGAAGTTGCATTTTTTCCTCCTATTAAATCACTATCAACTCAGCATTGAGCGCACCGGCTTGTTTTAACGCTTCCAATATAGCCATTAAATCCCCTGGCGCCGCCCCCACTTCATTTACCGCCTTAACAATTTCATCCAGGGACACACCTGGGGCAAACACAAACATACGATTATTTTCTTCATCTATATTTATTTCAGTCTTGGGCACCACTACCGTTTCTCCGTCGGCCAGGGCATTAGGCTGGTCAACATCAAACCCTTCTTTAACGGTAACCGTCAAGCTGCCATGGGTTACCGCCACCGCATCTATGATCACATGCTTTCCGATAACAATGGTCCCGGTACGGCTATTAATAATTACCTTAGCAGTGGCCTCACCTGGGGTTACTTCTAAATTCTCAATAAGGGATAAAAACGACACTCTTTGGTTTGGGTCCCTAGGGGCGCTCACCCGAATGGAGGTGGCATCCATGGAATAGGCGGTCTCTGGGCCTAATAAAGTATTGATGCGATCGGCCAGGCGTTTTGATGTAGTAAAATCCGGGCTATTTAAATTCAGTACTAGGCTATCACCGCGTGCGAATGCGTTAGCCACCGCTCGCTCTACTGTTGCGCCGTTAGGAATACGACCTACGCTGGGCACATTAACCGTTATTTTTGAGCCATCGCGGCCTTCGGCACCAAAGCCCCCCACCACTAAATTACCTTGTGCCACGGCGTATACTTGCCCATCCGCCCCTCTTAAGGGTGCAAATAATAACGTGCCGCCGCGTAAACTTTTGGCATTACCTATGGAAGAAATAGTTACATCGACTTTTTGGCCGGGCTTGGCAAATGGCGGTAAGTTAGAGGTTAACGATACGGCCGCTATATTTTTAAGTTTGGGATCAGTACCTGGTGGAATGGATATTCCAAATTCATTCATCATGTTGATAAACGTTTGATTAGTGAACGGGGCCTTATCACCTGTGCCATCCAGACCCACGACTAAGCCATAACCAATCAACTGGTTGGAGCGTACACCGGCCACCGTAGTGATGTCTTTAATGCGCTGGGCAAAACTTGCAGGTGCACACAAGGTAGCCAGCACACATAGAATAATAAGTAGTTTCATAGTCTTCCCCATTTTATAGATCGGTAGTCATTGCTCATTAACAAATTTAAAAGGGCCACAATGGGCTATCGAAGAACTTGGTTAACCAGCCGGGTTTGCTTGCATTGGCTACCGCTCCCTGGCCACCATAACTAATCCTGGCATCGGCCAATTTACTGGAACGTACGGTATTGTCTGGACCTATATCTTGTGGTCGAACCAAACCCCGTACTCGAATAAACTCATCCCCTTCGTTTAGGCTTAACCATTTTTCGCCGCGTACTTCCAGTATACCATTGGGCAATACATCGCTAATGGTCACGGTAATTTCTCCTTGTAAACTGTTACTCTGACCGCTGTCGCCCTTACCCGTGAAGGAGCGTTCACCGGTGAA
>MAAB01029007.1_pt1 | contig 35303 bp, 27 predicted proteins | sample 1115991 | NCBI WGS metagenome assembly MAAB01 (sample SAMN04961124, study PRJNA320927) | seawater metagenome | isolation source: sample BD02T18 sea water enriched with oil for 18 days | place: USA:Gulf of Mexico | collected 2013-07-27
GTAGGTATCTTTGTTTGTTTTGTCCTGTATGACTCGCCAGCAGATATTTGGCAGCAGGCCAATGCTGATGAATTATTAGAACAGCAATTAACCATAGATAATGTAACGTCGATGTTTGCTTTGTTGGTCATTGTTATGGCGGCTTTCTTGTCTTTACCTAGGCAATTTCAAGTCATGGTAGTTGAGCTTAAAGACCAAAGAGATACTTGGTTAAGTCGTCGAGTTTTCCCAATATATATTTTGATTTTTGCCTTTTTTGCAGTGCCGTTGGGTTTAGCCGGTCAAATGCTTCTTGGTAATACCGTGCCTTCTGATACATATGTACTCTTCCTTCCTGACGTTACCCAACAAACATGGTTGACCTTATTTGCCTTCTTAGGTGCAGTCTCGGCAGCGAGCTCTATGGTAATTATCTCTTCCATTGCTTTGAGTACTATTCGTCAAAAAGTAGCACAAACCGATTATGATAACTTCCGCAAGCGATTGTTAAATATTAGAAAATTATTGGCTTTGTTTGTTATTTTGTTAGGTTATGGTGTTTTCATCATGGCTTCACCAGATACACTCTCTTCATTAGGGGAAGTGGCCTTTGGCGCTTTCGCACAATTAACACCTGCCCTTATCGCCGCTTTTTATTGGCGTCGTGCTAGTTTAATGGGCGTTTATGCAGGGATTTTAGTTGGTTTTATTCTGTGGCTGACTCTTAACTTTTTACCTCAGTTTGGTCTATATGCTTCGCCTTTTGCCGAAGGATTTTTGCCTGTTAAAACCACGGCGACCTTATTTAGTTTAGGCGCTAACATTATTGTAATGTGGGCTTTGTCTCAAATCAGCAGACAAAGTGTACAAGAGCGAGTACAAGCATCATTGTTTTTAGAGTGGCAGTCACCTAAGTTATTAAAAGTTGAGAAAAAAAGACAGCTTGATGTGCAAGAGTTAGAATTATTAGCCTCGCGTTTCGTTGGCTTGGAAAAAGCACAAGCTAACTTTAACTCCTTTTTATCATCGCATGATAAAAAGGAGTTGGGCAATGTCATTTATAATCAACAACTGATCCAACATACCGAAAATACCTTAGCAACTGTTATGGGCTCATCTTCGGCACGACTAGTGCTCTCTTCCGCATTGGATGGTCGTGATATTGCCCTTGAAGAGCTGGCGGTGCTTGTTGAAGATGCATCGAGTCAACAGCAAGAGTTTTCACAACACTTACTACAAAGTGCTATTGAGAATGCTAGTGAGGGCATTTCGATTGTTGATGATGAGTTACGCTTAGTTGCTTGGAATAAAAAATACTTAGACTTATTCGAATACCCTCCTGAGTTAGTCTATATGGGCAGCCCAATATCCGCGCTTATTCGTCATAACGTGCAACGAGGCTTGTGCGGCTCTGGTGATATAGAGTCACAGGTAGAACGTCGTTTAGATTTTTTACGTAAAGGTAGCCCGCATAGCTCGGAGCGCCAACAAGTGAGTGGCCAAACTATTCGCATTGAAGGTAATCCTCTCCCTGGTGGCGGTTTTGTAATGTTGTTTTCTGATATCACGGCATATCGACAAGCAGAGCAAGTCCTGAAAGAAGCAAACCTTGATCTTGAAACCCGCGTTTATGAACGTACGCTAACTTTAGCTAAAACGAATGAAGCGCTAGCGAAGGCACATGAGAAAGCAGAGCAAGCGCATTTGAAAAAGAGTCAGTACCTAAACGCCTGTAGCCATGATTTAATGCAGCCGCTTGAAGCCGCGAGATTATTTACTTCGGCATTGTCAGAACAAAATAATTTAACGACTGTTCAGCAAAGGCAAGTAGAAAATATCGATCGATCCCTTAAAGCGGCGAATGATTTATTGGCCGATTTAGCAGAAATTGCGCGATTAGAAAGTGGCAACATCAAAGCTAATATTCAAGCATTCGCACTGAATGAATTATTTGAAGATTTAGCGCAAGAATTTTCAGCCCTTGCAATTGAGAAGTCAGTAGAGTTTCGCTTGGCAGTGAGTAAAGTATGGGTGAAGTCAGATAGGCACTTATTAAGACGTATCATTCAAAACCTTGTTGGTAATGCATTTAGGTATGCGAGCCCAGGAAAAGTATTATTGGGTGCCCGAGTCTTTAATAATCAAGTAATCATACAAATTTTAGATAATGGGCCAGGTATTCCAGTTGAGAAGCAGGTTGTGGTGTTCGAGCAATTTACCCAACTTAATACCCCAAATAATCATGCGGGCAGAGGATTAGGTTTAGGGCTTAATATCACGCAAAGTTTGGCGCAATTATTGGGACACACCTTAAGTTTACAATCAAAAACTATGCAAGGCTGTAAATTTTCTGTGCAAGTAGAGCAAGCTGAACCACTTGTGCAAAGTAGTACTAATATCCCAAGTTTTGCCGTCGCTTTAAAAGACATAACCGTCTTATGTATTGATAATGATCCGGATGTACTCAGTGGCATGGTTGAGCTACTTTCGGCATGGCAATGTAATATCCTCGCAGCAGATTCTAGAGAAACAGCCATGGAAGAGTTTGCTAATCACAGTAATGAAATTGATATATTATTGGTAGATTATCAATTGGGTTATCAAATTGATGATCCACAAGGCAAGCAAGTTGATGGCTTAACCTTAATTAATGATTTGCGTAGTCAATGTCACCATTCATTACCCGCTATATTAATCACGGCGACAACTGAGTCTGGCATTGAAGATAAGGCCAAAAGTTTAGATGTGGGATATATGCGTAAGTTAGTAAAACCAGCAGCGTTAAGGGCGATGATGAGTGCCATGCTTGCTAAGAAACTACAAGCGGATTACGTCGGTTATAGTTAGGTTGGCGCAGTCGGCAATATAATATTATTGTGTTGATTTTAGTTAATTAAATAAAGCTGTTACATATTATGTAACAGCTTTTTTATTGCCGTTGCACTCGGCTATGTTATACATACCAGTCACCATTTAGGATGCAAGGTTAAATCGTAGTTAGAAACGTCTTTAGTTAAGGAACTCTATTTGTTTTTAATGTTCTAAACACATCACTACGTTGTTGTACCTTGTATTGAAATAGCTCAAGTACTCTGCAACATGCATTTTAAATGGTAATGGATATGTATTTCTCAGAAGATAGACATGACTTACGATATGGAACTCACTAAATGAAGCTTATACTATGAAAAAACCTTTACTGTTTAACAACAGAACCTTGTTTTCCTTACTTGTTACCCTTAGTTGTGTGGCTTCTTCACCAGCGTTAGCAAGCAAGTCAAAAACCGTCGAATTTAATGAAGTTGTTATTGATTCGCCGTATAAACTCATCCAAGAAATTATTGCAGCAGATGTACTGCCAAGTAAGGGGAAAGAGCTCGTTACTTTTTCTGTTGATGAACACAGTAATCGTTGGTTAATGATTTATCAGTTAGATCATATTGCTAATCAATATATTGTTGCTGAAAAAGCGATAGTGCCTAAAGCGTTTTATCGCTTTGATTTGAGTAAACAAAAGGATGAGAAAAAACAAAGTATCTATTTCCTTTCTACTGATTCTTTGACCCTTTATCAAAATAATAAATTTAAGCGGCTGGCAAAGGTAAAGTCGCTTTATATTCAAGATCAAGCTGATTTTCTTAGCCGAGGCGATTTTATTCAAGACCTAAATAATGACGATTTTGATGACGTTATTATTGCTGACTTTAATAAAACTCATATTTTTATAGGCCAAGGATTGAATACTTTTGCCAAACAAACACTGCCGATAAAGCCCAACGTACGTGTTTTAGCTGCAGGAGCAAGTTACACCGAAAGCAAATTATATTTTAGTGATGTTAACTTTGATAACAAAACGGATATTTTATTGGTGGGTGATGGTGAAATGATTATTTACTCACAGTATGAAAATAGTCATTTTACGAAAAAAGCAATACGTCTAGCGATCAATGAAGCGATCAGTGGTACTGAATGGTGGAATAAACGTGATGAAAGTGGTGAACAATTAGATCAAAGTGATCTTGAATATCGGAAGATTGAAGAACTACGTGATGTTAATGCAGATGGTATTACCGATATGGTCGTGCGTTATACCAAAACTTCAGGTGTGCTTGACCGCGTTAATGATTATGAAATCTTTCTTGGCACTCAACGTAAAGGGGCATTGAGTTATGCAAAACAGGCTGACAGCGTTATTCACGCAGAAGGTACATTAACAGGTCTAGAGTTTGTTGATATTAATAATGATGACAAGCTTGAAGTATTACTCGCGGGCTTTGACATTGGTCTGTCGCAAATTATCGGTGCTCTAGTTACTGGCGGTATTGACCAAGATGTTTACGTATTCAAAATGAATAAACAAGATAAATTTCCAACCCGGCCGGCGATTAAAAAAGAGGTAGAACTCACTTTTAGCTTAAGCTCAGGGCAAAGTGGTAGTGCGATTGTTAAGTTAGCAGACTTAAATGGAGATGGTCTAAAAGAGCTTATCTTGTCGGATGATGACGATGAGTTGAAAATATATTTAGGCATAAAAACCAATAAGAAGAAAAAATCATTTAAAAAACGCAGTATTAGTTACAGTACTCAGTTACCAAAAGATGGCAATCTGGTTATGGTTGAAGATTTAAATGGTGATGGCAAAGAAGATATGCTGATGAAATTCTCTCGTCTGGATGGTGAAGATAAAGCTAAACAGTTTAAAGTGCTTTTTTCTAAATAATACCAAACCAGTAGTATTAACGTAGTGAACTCATAATGAAACAAGCAATTTGTGGTTATCATAAAGATGAAGAAAACCATTGGGTGGCACAGCTTGCCTGTGGTCATTTTCAACATGTTAGACATAATCCCCCTTTTATTAATCGACCTTGGGTGAATTCACTTAGTGGGCGACAAGGTATGTTGGGATATCTGTTAAAATGTAAGAAATGTGATGAGGCCGCGCCTAAGGATCAGCTTTAAAAGTAGGGCCGGTCATTGTTGAGTGTTTATCTAGCAATAACTCAACAATAACCTGAGGTTGTTTATAAAGAGTTTGCTTTTGACCATATAGAATCAGCCAATTGATATTGCTCTTGTTTACTATGGGCTTGTGCTAATGCTTGTAAATCTTGACGATCATATTGCTTACCATACTCCCCATCTTCTAGCTTTATTAGGCTACCAAAGGCTTTTTCTGCCATAGAATATTGCTTACTCATCAAAGCTAAATGGCCTAAACAACTAAGCCATTTACCATTATGAGCATCCTTATGAAGTTGTTTCTGTACTATCGCAATTAATTCATCGGCGCTTTTAATAGGTAAGTTACGTATTTGCTTTAAAAAGTCGCTGCTTGGTGACTTTTTAAAAAGTGGTACCAATAACTTATTTAACGGTTCGATAATTTCGTTTTCGGCTAATACTTTGCAGTAAGCAAATAACACGACTTCCCGTTGTTTAACCTTACGGCTTAGACCATTCCAATTATCAAACAATGCTTTGCTATCATGCTGTTTGATACTTTCATTAAAGCTACCGTAAAAGGTCAGTTGCTCCCATGCTTGAACAGTTTCATCGATAATTGTTTTTTCTTTACGTGCTGTTGCTATGTATTGTACAGCTTTTGCAAAGCGTTGTTCTATGATGCATAAATCAATTTCAAGTGCCAATAAACGTGCGTCGTGGCCAATTTGTTTATGATTTTCATCAATTAGCGCACGGGCTTTAGCGTAGGTTTCAGTCTTATCTTGGTTCATTAATAATTTAATATTAACAATGAGACTTTCTAAACCAACATCTTTGAGTTTAACGGTTTCTTTTTCAAGTAATGTTAAATAGTGATTGGTATTACTGTTGAGGTCTAACTTTGCCGATGCCGAGGCAGCAAGTAGGTAAGCGCTTTGTTTTCTTTTTGATGGAATAGCACTTTTAGCGAATAATTCTTCTGCTTGGCTATAGTCCTCTAACATATAAGCAGCAAGACCTTTATTGAAGTTGGCAATACCGCGACGTTGTCCGGCAAAAGCGAGTTTATTCCAGGTACCAAAGCTAAAATTTATACCACCGCGTAATAGTTTTAAACTAATAATTAGCGCAATAAAAAGTAGCGTTAACATAATACCAGCTGATAATACGGTTAACTCAATGGTGGTGTTACCCATAGCAATAAGAATGTAGCCTTTTTCATCGATTAAAAAAGGGCTTATTGCCATCACGCTGAAAAAGATGATCAAGGCAATGATTATGCGGATCATAACTGACCTCCACTCGCTTCTTCACTTTCAGGTTTAGGACTGTCTTTTGGTACCGATGTGGGTTCAACAACCTGTTTTTCCACTTGTTCGATTTTTATACTTTTTGATTTAGAGGTTTGCGGTTTCGTTGCTTGATTGGAATCTTGCAACAAACGTTTTATTGCCGCCAATGAACGTAAATCACTTGGGTAGTCATAATGAATGGTCTGTTGCTTGAGCTGCTCTATTGATTTATAAAAGTTTGCGTTTGCTGGTAAGTTCATATCAAAGAATTCATTTAACCATTGCTGAATATCAAGTAAAGTTTGCTGGTAAACTTCTTCTTTTTGTTCACTCGCCGCCCATTGCACCAGTTGTACTTTTAGGCTTAAATTTTGCTTTAAGTGCTGTTGTTGATCAGGAGCCATTAATGGCTCAACCATCCCTGTTCTTCTGCGAACCGTGATAAAATCGTTGAGAAATTTATGCCAGGTTTTGGCTAAGTTCTCTTGCCAATCGCCGATATTATCAGAGAGAGCCAGATCTTCTGTCGTTTGGTCGAGTGCGTCAGTTAAATTAACACCAGCTAGTGTTAAGGATGGCACCTGCTTGTTAAGTGCCATCAAGGTTAAAATAGCTTCTTGATTTTGCAATGTAGGCATTAAGGCTAAACTTTCAATATCTTCATTAATTAATGCCCGTACTGGCAAAAATTTAGGTTGATCTAATTCTTTAAGGCGATTATCGGCATCACGCAGTAAATTGATAGCCGCTTTAGTGTCTCGCTCTAACCACATGGTGCGCGCTGCTACGCGAACTAGGTATTCGGCTTCATGTATTAGCCAGTCATTAGGTTGTCGCAGGCTCACTTGCTGCTCTAACTGCCTTATTTGAGTAATTAGCCGCTGTAGTTGAGTATCACTATCAAGATGTGCTTGTTTGGCACTTTCTTGTGATTGACTAGTCGTTCTATGCTGTTGCTGTAACTGTCGGTTAAATTCCGCCGTTAAACTGTTTTTTAGCTGCACTTGGCTTTGTTGTATTGCTTGCTGGTTTTGTTGATTAAGCGTTAAAAGTTGCGCGCTACTTTGTTGCTGTTGCCAAACATAATGACCAATAGACGCAAAAATACTTATTGAGGCAATCACCAGTGCAATAGTCGCGGTTTTATTAGAAGGCTTGTCAGTTGCGACCTGCGTATTTGATGGGGACGATTTCCTTGCTCCGGTACTTGCCGCTGATTTTTTTGGTTCAGGTTTTGAAAGCGTAGCTTTTTTAGTCTCCACGTTATCATTCTCTGTTGCTGAAGTTTTATTGGCAGTACTACCAGGTGAAAGCGTAGCGGCCTCTTTTTTCTCGGTGTCGCTATTATCCGATAGTTTATTTTTAGAGACTTCATTATCCGACATAATTCTATATTCCATCGTTATTTACTTTATAAATAGGCTTACGAACAAGAGAGGGCTTGCAACGCATTACAGAGTACTTGGGAGCTAGCGCCATGGGTATTAATTACCCGTGTTAAGCCTAAAGCTTTGGCATTTTTTTCAATACGATCACTGACCACTACCCACAAGCATTGCGATTGCCAATAATTATCTGTGTTATTTGTAGCACTGGCTAGGTATTTTAATAATGCTATTAATATATCGTTACTGGTAACGACAATACAGTTAATTTTTTGTGCTCGCCATTGCTCAGCAATAATTATTGGTAATGTTCGCCATACACGTTGGTAACTTTCAACATATTGAACCTCAGCACCACGTAGCGTTAAGCTGTTAGCAATGTGCTCTCGTCCACCATTGCCACGAAAGATTATTATTCTTTTACCAACAACTTTAGACAATTGTGACAGGTTAAGTAAACCTTCACTGTGCTCTTGTTGGGGAGATGGCGATAAAGTGGTAGTAATGCCGATTGCTTGTAATGCCTTTTTAGTGGCATTACCGACAGCGAAAATGGTTTGAGATAGCTTGTTCGGAAATGGGTAGCTGGCGTGAGCAAATTCGACGGCAGCAACACTAACAAAAATTAGTATATCTGCCTGTTTTAGCGCTGTAGCTATTTCGTGAGCACTGGCATTCTTTTGATAATCAAATAGGGTTTGGCTGGTATTAACTATGCCTTGTTGATTAAGTAACGAAGCAAGTTGCTGAGCTTTGGCTTTAGGACGGGTAATTAAGACCCTAAGTGGTTTACCTGGTGTAAGTAAAGCCGGCTCATTTGTTGATGTCTCAAGCGCTGTCACTTGAGACAATTGTTCGGTGTGTTTAGTTATCTTGTGCATTATTTTCTGAATAAACTTGCTTTAAGATTTTATCTGCACCTCGGCTAAGTAACTCTTGCGCGAGCTTATTCCCTAATGCTTCACCTTCTTCAACAGGACCGGTGATTTCACTTTCGATCATTTCACTACCATCAACAGCGCCAACTAACCCACGTAAGTGGATGTTTTTTCCATCAGCAGAAATCACACCATAGCTACCAATAGGTACCTGACAACCACCTTCAAGCGCTTTATTCATTGCACGTTCTGCAAGAACACGAATACGGGTACTAGTACATTCTAATGGTGCTAATAATGCTTTAATTGTTTCATCATCATTACGACATTCAATGCCAACAGCGCCTTGTCCATTTGCAGGAAGCATTTCTTCTGGTTCGATGAATTGCGCAATACGTTCACTCATTTCTAAGCGAATTAGGCCTGCAGCAGCTAAAATGATGGCGTCGTATTGACCTTCATCTAATTTTCTTAAGCGGGTATTTACATTGCCACGTAAAACACGAATATCTAAATCAGGACGGCTTGCTTTTAATTGGCACTGACGGCGTAAGCTTGACGTGCCAACAATTGCGCCTTGGGGTAAATCGCTTAATGATTTAATGGTATTAGAAACAAATGCATCACGGGGATCTTCACGAGGACAAATGACTTCTAATCCTAAGCCGTCGGGAAAATCGACAGGAACATCTTTCATTGAATGAACAGCAATATCAGCACGGTCTTCAAGCATGGCAACTTCAAGCTCTTTAACAAATAAACCTTTTCCACCTATTTTGGCTAAGGGCGTGTCTAAAAGGATATCGCCTTTCGTTGTCATAGTAACTAATTCAACATTAATACCGTTATGAAAGTGCTCAAGTTGCGCTTTAACATATTCTGCTTGCCATAAGGCTAGGGCGCTTTTACGCGTGGCAATTCGTACTGTTGTGTTATTCATTCGATTTATCCAAATATATAATTATTACTGTGCTGAAAGCGTTAATTCAGTTTCAGCTTGTGTGCTTACTGCATTTGATAAAAACTGCCAAAACTCTTCACCACTGCGTTTATCTGTCCAACTATCATTATTTAAGACAAAATGGTGTCCGTTGAATTTTGTTGCTACCCATATTTCATGCAAGGGTGCTTGCTTGTTTATTATCACTTTGCTGTTATTTTTAAAAGTCAGCGTTAATAACCCGCCCACTCCTTCATAATCTATGTCGACACCAGAGTCTTCAATCGCCTCTTCTATAGCGAGAAGGAGTGCTTCGGCGATCAAGTTGTATTGGCTATCGTTCATTGCTTATCCTTTAAATACATTATTTGTCTAAGTGAGTATAATTGTTGATAAGCATGTGAGTATAATAGCAATCAGACAAAATAAATATAGATACAGAGCGGTTAAGTTACGCTAAAAAGCTTGATTTAAACGACTTTCATGGCAAAAAACCATCATGCGTACCAATAGACTTCATTACTTACATCAAAAGCTACATCAAAAATTAAACTTTAAATTATTTTTACTGACCTTTGTTGCTGTCATATTTTTATCTGCGTGTGGCATTAAAGGTGATTTGTACCAAACACCTGAGCAAGCGGTTATTTCAAAAGCTGAAACTGTTGCACAAAGTGATGAAAGCCAAGAAAAAAGTATAAGTGAAAGTGTTGAATCGCAAGAACAATCAGTAACTACGCTTGATGAATCACAAAAAAAACAAGCAGTTCAACAGCCAATTGAGCAAACAGAACAAGCTACTAACCAGTCAACAGATCAAGTTAAAGAGCAACAATAATGTTAGTCAATTTTTCTAAAATGCATGGTTTAGGTAATGACTTTTTAGTGCTTGATAATGTCACACAAAATGTTTTTTTATCGCCAGAACAAATCACTAAGTTTGCTAACAGAAACTTCGGTGTAGGCTTTGACCAATTATTGGTGGTTGAGCCTCCTTATGATCCTGATTTAGACTTTCATTACCGTATTTATAATGCCGATGGTAGTGAAGTAGGACAGTGTGGAAATGGCGCTCGTTGTTTCGCAAAGTTTGTCCGTATGAAAGGCTTATGTAATAAACATAAAATAAAAGTTTCTACCAGCACGGGTAAAATGAATTTGCACATAGAGCGTGATGGTAATATTTCAGTCACTATGCCGGTGCCACAATTTGAACCAAAAAAAATACCTTTTACTGCACAAAAAACAGAAGGCACGTATATTCTGCGTAGTGAAAGTGAAACTGTATTATGTGGCGCTGTCTCAATGGGTAATCCCCATTGTGTCGTGACTGTCGATAGTGTTGCAGAAGCTGATGTTGAATCACTTGGGCAAGAACTATCAACACATGAGCGTTTCCCTGAAGACGCTAATGTTGGTTTTATGGAAATCGTTAGTCCTAATTATATTAAATTAAGAGTGTATGAGCGCGGCGCAGCAGAAACCTTAGCGTGTGGTAGCGGTGCGTGTGCGGCCGTTGTTGTTGGTTATATGCAGAAAAAGCTAGCGAAACAAGTTACTGTCGAATTGCCTGGTGGAAAATTACGTATATTTTGGCAAGGACCGGGCCATCCAGTGAAAATGTCTGGACCGGCAACTCACGTATTTGATGGTCAAATATCCATATAATCCGCTACTTTTCCAATCCCTTATTAGCAATAGTATCCAATGAAAGAAGAACCTAGCAAGATGAATAATGTACAACAAGGTATCAATAGTGAAGAAATCCCATTAACAGATGAGTTAGTGGTTAGCTACTTGCAAGACAACCCTGAATTTTTCAACCGTAATAATAGTTTAATGACCAGCTTACGGCTCAATGATGAGCAACGTGGTACTGTTTCTTTAGTGGAACGTCAGCAACAGCAACTTCGTCAAAAAGTCTATGGTTTAGAAGATGAAATAACTCAGTTAATGTCTGTGGCTAATCATAATGAGCAATTATTTGTGCTTTATAGTGACCTCTATTTACGCTTACTTGATTGTCAGTCAGCGGAAGAGTTACTCGATTGCTTGCACCAAGCGACAACTGAGTTGTTATCTTTATCTTCGTTTAAATTGTGGTTAGTTCCTGGCGATAACACCGAGGTTGCTCACCATAGTTTGTCGACCAAGGACTGTGCTGGTGTTATGCAAAATCGCTTAACGAACGACGAGTACTATTTTGGTCGTTTGCAAGAGAGTGAACAAACATTGATTTTCTCTAAGCCATGTTCAGGCTCAGTAGTATTGATTAAGCTCATTCATGATGAGCAAGCCGTTGGATTTTTAGCCATTAGTAGTGAAGATGCTCACCATTTTGATCCGCGTATGGATACCTTATTACTTAATCAGTTTAAACGCTTGGTTGCTAAACTATTACATCAACAGCTAGCATTGTAATAATAGCTCCAAACCATTGAATCAGTTTAAACGACTGATTCAGATTGGCTAAACTATTACATCAGCAGCTAGCATTGTAATAATAGTTCCAAACCATTGAATCAGTTTAAACGACTGATTCAGATTGGCTAAACTCTTACATCAGCAGCTAGCATTGTAATAATAGTTCCAAACCATTGAATCAGTTTACACGACTGATTCAGATTGGCTAAACTCTTACATCAGCAACTAGCATTGTAAGTCTTTTGGTGCTTTGGCCAGTTTAAACGGTTGAGCATCCATTCAGCTAAAGTGTTATAACAACAATTAGCATTATCAGTATTTTCAGGGTTATAAAACTATGCAATTCTACCGACGTTTAACCACAATCAAAGCCATCAGTTTTGATTTAGATGACACCTTATATAATAACCGTCCAATCATGCAGTCGGTTGAACAGCAAATGGCGCAGTACTTTACTGAAAAGCTTGCCATTTTATTACCTGAGCTACTACTTGAGCCAAAGCAGGTTTTTAACCGACGTTTTTGGGCGCCATATCGCCAACAGGCGATAAAATTACATCAGGATATCTCTCACGATGTGGTAAGGCTGCGTTTTGAAAGTTATCGTTTAGGTTTGCTGGCACATAACCTATCTGCAGAAAAAGCGAGAAAAGAAGCACAAGCAGGTTTAGATTATTTTATTAACTTACGTAGTGATTTTACCGTACCCAAAGCAAGCCATGAACTCTTAGCGAGTTTAAGTAAAGCATTTCCTTTGGTTTCAATCAGTAATGGCAATGTAGACACCAAAGCGTTGGGCATTGACCATTATTTTCAACATATTTATCATGCAGGTTTTCAAACAGGTAATTGTCATGATGAAAGTGAACACTTGCTAAAACAAAAGCCTGAAGCAGATATGTTTTCCTTAGTTTGTCAGCAACTCGATATTTTACCTGAACAGTTATTGCATGTTGGTGACTGTGGTTTTGCCGATATTCATGGCGCGTTAAATGCTGGTTGCCAAACTGCCTGGTTACCGCAATATGGTGTGGGTAAAAAGTTACAGCAAATACCTCATATTGAATTAAGTCTAGTAAGCGACCTGTCACAACTAATTCGAAAAATTTAAGTATATTATACCAAATTAGCGAGCACTGTAAAAATAAACAGTAATGTGCTATACCTGCTCTTAAATGGTGATATACTTTTGCTTTTTATTTAGTACCACTTTCTACTTCATTAGATAATGCCACCTCAATAAAGGTTACCCCTATGGACGTTTCAGAATTACTCGACTCTCTTAATGATAAACAGCGTGACGTTGTTGCTGCCCCAAAGCAAAACATGCTTATTTTAGCTGGCGCTGGGAGTGGCAAAACTCGAGTATTAGTACAACGTATCGCCTGGTTATTGCAGGTTGAGGGGATCTCATCGCACAGCATTTTGGCGGTAACCTTTACCAATAAAGCAGCGGCAGAGATGCGTGCTCGTGTAGAGCAAGTGACAAACGGTAATACTCACGGCATGTGGATAGGTACTTTTCATGGCTTGGCGCATCGTTTATTAAGAATGCACTTCCAAGAAGCTAATTTACCGCAAAGCTTTCAAGTATTAGATAGCGATGATCAATTACGTCTAATCAAACGAATCGTTAGGTCGCTAGAACTTGATGAGAAAAAATGGCCACCTAAACAATTTGTTTGGTATATCAATGGTAAGAAAGATGAAGGTTTGCGCCCTCAACATATTGATGCTCAGTTCGATCCTACTGAAGAATTGTTTGTTAAAGTGTATAAAGCCTACCAAGAAACCTGTGACAGAGCCGGTTTAGTTGATTTTGCTGAACTGTTACTTCGTGCCCATGAATTATGGTTGAAAAATCCAGCATTATTAGACCATTATCAGCAACGTTTTGGTCATATTCTAGTAGACGAATTTCAAGATACCAACGCGATCCAATATGCATGGCTTACTATGCTTGGCAAAGCTCGCAGTAAGGTGATGATTGTTGGTGATGACGATCAATCAATCTATGGCTGGCGTGGCGCTAAGATTGAGAATATCGAACGCTTTTTACAAGAATATGATGACGCGAAAACTATTCGTCTTGAGCAAAACTATCGTTCAACCGCTAACATTTTGAAATCAGCTAACCAATTAATCTGCAATAACAATAATCGCATGGGTAAAGAGCTGTGGACTGATGGAGAGGCGGGCGAAAAAATCTCAATTTATACGGCTTTTAATGAAATAGATGAAGCACGTTTTATTGCTGGTCGCATAAAACAATGGCGTGATGATGGCGGTAAACTTGATGAAATAGCCATATTGTATCGCTCAAATGCACAATCACGTTTACTTGAAGAAGCACTATTGCAAGGACAATTACCTTATCGAATTTATGGTGGTCAACGATTCTTTGAACGACAAGAAATAAAAGATGCGCTTGCTTACATGCGTCTAATTAATAATCGTGATGATGATGCAGCCTTTGAACGTGTTATCAATACGCCTACTCGTGGCATTGGTAATCAAACATTATCACTGGTGAGAGACGCAGCACGGGGTTCGGAAGTAACCATGTGGCAAGCTTGCCAGCAAATGTTACAAGCAGAGCAATTAAAAGGTCGGGGCGCTAAAACGATTACTGCATTTATTCAACTTATTGAACAATTAGAAGATGACACCGCTAACTTAGATTTAGATCAGCAGGCGAACTTTATTATCAGTCATAGTGGTTTAAAGGCCATGTATCAGGCCGAAAAAGGCGAACGTGCTGCACAACGTATAGAAAACTTAAACGAGCTAGTCACAGCATGTCAAACCTTTGAAAGCGATCCTGAATTAGCGGAAGAACAAACCCCATTAACGGCATTTTTAACTCATGCAGCATTAGAGTCAGGTGAATCGCAAGCAGACGAATTTGAAGCCGCAGTACAGTTAATGACAATGCACTCGGCTAAGGGGTTAGAATTTCCTTTGGTCTTTATTGCGGGCCTTGAAGAAGGTATGTTCCCTTCGCAACAGTCGGTTGAAGAAATTGGCCGCTTAGAAGAAGAACGTCGCTTGTGTTATGTCGGCATGACCAGAGCGATGAGCAAACTCTATTTGTGCCACGCCGAAAGCCGCCGCCTGTATGGGCAAGAAAAATTCCATAAAGCTAGCCGATTTTTACGTGAATTACCTGAAGATTGTATTGAAGAAATTCGCATGCAGTCTCAAGTAAAACGCCCCAGTAAAGTAGGAAAATTTTCAAATACCTTTACACTTGAAACCTTTGAAAATACAGGTTTTAAGTTGGGGCAGCAGGTTAAGCATGCTAAGTTTGGTGAAGGTGTAGTACTTAACTATGAAGGTAGTGGTGCGCAATCACGTATTCAGGTGAATTTCGCTGATGTTGGTAGTAAGTGGCTCGTGGTGGAATACGCTAATTTACAAGCGGTTTAACTGTTTGAGAGAGTACTTGTTGAATATTGGACCTACCAGCCAAAAATTAGTTTATTTAAAATCAGAAGGAGTGGTAATGTCTCAAAGATTATTAGTAGTGGAAGACAGTAAACCTATAGCGACCGTTATCAAACAGATAGCGCGTTCGTTAAAGTTTGATGTGGTCATTGCTACTGATTTAGCGCAAGTGGAAAATATCTTATCATCAGATACTGACTTTTTTGCTGCGACTATTGATTACGCCTTACCTGATGCGTTAGATGGCGAAGCAATCGCTTGTGTATTATCTCATGGTATTCCTAGCATCGTTATGACAGGAAAAATGGATGATGAAACTCGGCAGAAAATACTAGCACAGCCAGTCATTGATTATATTCCAAAAGAGAATAGCCAAGCCTTTCTCTATTTAAAACGTGTTTTACATTGGCAGCAAACCAATAGTCAAAATACTATTTTAGTGGTTGATGACTCATCTTCTGCACGAAACCATGTTGTAGAGTTATTAAAGCGCCGTAATTTTAATGTGATTACCGCTAATAATGGTGTGCAGGCGTTAGAAAAACTTGCTCAGCACAAAAATATTAAAATGGTTATCACCGATTTAGAAATGCCGGCGATGGACGGTATTGAGCTGACTAATGAAATTCGTCGTGTCTATACCCGTGAGCAATTAGCGGTAATAGGTATTTCAGGCGCGAGTAATGGTATTCATTCAGCACGTTTTATAAAAAATGGCGCCGATGACTTTTTACGTAAACCTTTTTGCCCAGAAGAATTCTATTGCCGTATTACTCAAAATATCGAGAGTTTGAATAATATTGCTAAAATTCAGCATGCAGCTAACACCGATTATTTAACTGATCTGGCTAATCGCCGTGCTTTTTTTCGTAGCGCTGAGTCTCGTATCAAAGAATATATCAATAAAAAAGTACCTTATTGCTTAGCTATGATAGATATCGACTTCTTTAAGAGGGTAAATGATACCTATGGCCATGATATTGGTGATCAGGTATTAAAAGTTATTGCACTCTATATGCGTAAACATTTTGGCGCAGGACTTACCGCTCGTTTGGGCGGTGAGGAGTTTGCGGTACTGTTACATGGTTTAGATGCAGACAACTTGTATAATAAGTTAGATGATTTTAGACGAGAAATTTCTGTATCGTCTATTCCCGCGGGCAATACGACAATATCAATAACATTAAGTTTAGGCGTGGTTTTTGATAGCCTAGATGAGTTTTCTAAGCAAATGAATGAAGCGGATAATGCATTATACGCAGCAAAAGAAAATGGACGTAATCAGATAGTCGTCTTTGGTGCTGAACTAAACGATTAGCTAGTCTCAGCCTGAATAAAAAAGTGAACATAAAAATAGCGCTCTTATAAAGCGCTATTTTTTTGCAATCTCATATTTAAGCACGCTTTTTAAATGAGTCTAGGCTATAAAGCGCTAACGCTGCCCAAATGAAGACAAAGGTGATTAACTCTGCACTTTTCATGGTTTCTTGATAATAAAATGTCGCTAATAAAAACATAATACTGGGCCCTAAGTATTGAAAAAATCCTAAGGTCGATAGTGCTAATCTTTTAGCTGCGATAGTAAAAAACAATAACGGTGCCGTTGTCACTATGCCTGCCATGATCAAGGTAAAGTTCAAACTAGTGGCATTTATCGCCATATTACTGGTGCTACTTTCGACAAAGAAAAACCAATAAATAAGGGCCATAGGTAGCATTAACAGTGATTCAATAAATAGTCCGATAAAGGAATTAATGGGCAATTTCTTCCTTAATAGGCCATAAATGGCAAAAGTACTGGCTAAGGCTAGCGAAATCATTGGCAGAGTACCTAAAGCAATGAGTTGTACCAATACACCAACAAGTGCCAAACCAACCGCTATTAATTGGTTACGGCGCAAGCGTTCATGAAAGAACAGCATGCCTAACACCACATTAAAAAGAGGGTTGATATAGTAGCCTAAGCTGGCATCGAGTAAGTGGTTATTATTAACGGCCCAGATAAATAGAAACCAGTTCACTGCAAGAAAGCTAGCCGATAAAGACAATTGCAACAATATTTTAGGTTGTTTGAAAATAGCCACTAGCTGTGACCACTTCTTCATGACGACGATCATCACTAACAAAAATACCGTTGACCAAATCACTCTATGCATCATTATTTCACTGGGCGCAATATCGGAGAGTAATTTAAAATATATTGGTGCAAAACCCCAGAGTAGATATGCACTTAGCGCACTTAGTGCACCATTGCGGTTACTGTTTTCTTCAAGTTGATGGGAGACTGATGAGCTCATGATTATTTGATCGAATCTATAAGGTATAAAAAGAGCGAGGATAATAACACGACATGAAGCAGTTCAAGTATTTAAAGCTAAGTGGTAATTTTTCACAGCGTAAACTTGTCAGTACTAATCCATTTGGCTCTAAATAACACGATGATTTTAATCGAATTATAAAAATATTTTTCTGTACTAGGTTTTCGCGGCTTTGCTGAGTTAAAATAGCGGCATTACTCATCAGAAAATTAGTCGACACCTTTTTGAATTCCTCCGTTGCCAATGCCCAAACCAGTGCAGAAATCAGTACAGAACTGAGTACAGAAAATAATGCATTATTGCTTGATACCTTAAAGCACCATTTTGGCTATGAAAGTTTTCGTGAGGGACAAGCTAAAATTATCAATAGCTTGTTACAAGGGCAGGACTCCTTAGTCTTAATGCCTACTGGTGGTGGCAAATCTTTATGTTATCAGTTACCCGCGGTACTGTTACCCGGTGTTACTGTTGTTGTATCTCCGTTGATTGCCTTAATGAAAGACCAAGTAGATGGTTTAACTAGGCAGGGGATCTCAGCTGCCTTTATTAATTCAAGCTTGGAACAAAGTGAAATCAGCGATATTTTCGCTCGGTTAGGGCGAGGTGAAATTAAACTGCTTTATGTTGCCCCTGAGCGCCTCACTAATTATTACTTTTTGCAAAGCTTGAACCAACTGCCATTGAGCTTATTTGCTATTGATGAAGCACACTGTATTTCTCAATGGGGCCATGATTTCAGGCCCGCGTACACCAAGCTACAATGCTTAAAACAAAATTTTCCTACTGTACCCGTTATGGCGTTAACCGCGACGGCCGATGTAACGACTCGTAAAGATATTTTGAACCAACTTGCGCTGCCAAATCCTTATATTCATCTTGATAGCTTTGACCGACCCAATATTCGTTTTACCTTAGCGCCCAAATATAATGGCGAAAAACAGTTATTGGGCTATATCAGAAAGAAGGGTGAAGATAGCGGTATTATTTATTGTAACAGTCGTTGGCAAGTGGAAAAGTTAGCGAAGTATTTAGCTGCTAGTGGCATCAATTGTGCCGCTTACCATGCTGGCTTAGAGAACGAAATTCGCTCGATAGTACAAGAGGGTTTTACTAAAGATAATATTCAAATAGTGATTGCGACCGTTGCCTTTGGTTTGGGTATCAATAAACCTAACGTGCGTTATGTCATACATTTTGAGCCACCACGAACCTTAGAATCTTATTATCAGGAAATTGGCCGCGCTGGTCGAGATGGCTTAAACGCAGAAGCCTTATTTTTGGTTGATGAGAAAGATGTTAATCGTATTAAGAAGCGCATTAGTGAAGGCGATAATCCACAGCGAGTGAATGTTGAAATGCAACGTTTTGCTGCCATGGATGCCTTTATTGATGCACAAACTTGTCGTCGGCAGGTGGTACTGAATTACTTTGCCGAATATACCGAAAAAGGCTGTGGAAATTGCGATATTTGCTTAGACCCACCAAGTCAGTTTGATGGCACCATAGAAGCACAAAAAGTATTGTCATGCGTGTATCGTATTGAGCAACAAGGCGATATTAATCATGTTATTGCCGTATTGCGCGGTGAACTCACTGAAAAAGTTAAACAATTAGCGCATGATAAAGTCTCTACCTTTGGTATAGGTAAAGGAAAAACGGCGGGTTACTGGTTCTCGATTATTGGACAGCTAATACATTTAGGTTATTTACAGCAAGATATAGAACAACAATCTATTTTATGCTTAACACAAGCATCGGGCGTGGTATTAAAAGCGCAAGAGCCTTTGATGTTAGCTAGCCCGCGTCTGCAAAAAGCCAGTTACTGGCAAGAAAAAAGCCCACAGAAAAGTTATGATCGTGTTTTGTTTGCAAAATTACGCGAACTTCGTAAAGCTATTGCTGATGGTGAAGATATCGCACCTTTTATTGTCTTTAATGATGCCACCTTATCTGAATTGGCTCGCATACAGCCGAAAACATCGGGTGAGATGCTGAGCATTAGTGGTATTGGAGATGTGAAGTTATCACGTTATGGACAACCCTTTCTCGCGTTAATCAAAGAGCATAAGTAATTAGTCCAGTTGATATAGCTAATTAATGTTTTTTTTGCACAAACAAAAATGCCGATTAACTACTAGGATAGTTGATCGGCATTTGTACAAACTATAGTTGATAGAGAGTAAATTACTCTTTTTCAGCGGCTTCAGTTTGTTCAGTTGATTTATCTTGAGCTTGTTCTTGCTCTTTTTTCTCATCGTGACCTTCGCCACCACAACCACCACAACAACCCATAAATTACTCCAGATATTTAAATTGAATTCATTAAACTTGTTGAAATAGTACCTGAGTAATTTACTCAAGTACTTGATCGAGATCAGCTTTTCTCAGATAACATCAAAAATAACTAGCGCGTTACTTCGGTAATGAAGTAAAACCCATGTTGAACAAGGTAAAGGCATAGATGTCCGCGTACTGCTCAATAGTTTTAGAAACAGGCGTACCGGCACCGTGACCTGCATTTGTTTCAATGCGAATTAATGTTGGAGCGTTACCTGCTTGTTTAGCTTGTAACTCAGCAGCAAACTTAAATGAATGTGCTGGCACAACACGGTCATCATGATCGCCTGTAGTTATCATAGTCGCTGGATAACTAACACCGGCTTTAACGTTATGAACAGGTGAATAACCCTTCAAGTAAGTGAACATTTCTTCACTTTGCTCAGCTGTACCGTAATCGTAAGCCCAACCTGCACCAGCAGTGAAGGTATGATATCTAAGCATATCTAATACACCAACAGCGGGTAAGGCAACTTGCATTAGATCAGGACGCTGAGTCATAACAGCACCTACTAATAAGCCACCGTTAGAACCACCGTTAATGGCTAAGTAATCACTAGAGGTATAATCTTGTTTAATTAAGTATTCACCGGCAGCAATAAAGTCATCAAAAACATTTTGTTTATCTAATTGAGTACCCGCTTTATGCCATGTTTTACCGTATTCACCGCCACCACGTAAGTTAGCAACAGCATAAATACCACCTTGCTCTAACCATACTGCTCGTGACACGCTAAATCTTGGTGTTAAGCTAATATTGAAACCTCCGTAACCGTATAAAATAGTTGGGTTTTTACCATTTAGTTCAATACCTTTTTTATAGGTAATGATCATAGGTATTTTTGTGCCATCTTTTGACGGGTAAAAAACTTGCTTCGACTCATAAGCATCACTATCAAATTTAGCGCCTGACTTACGGTAAACGTCACTATTACCTTTATCTATGTTGTAGCTATAGATAGTACCTGGCGTTTTGTAGTTGCTAAATGAGTAATATAAAGTACTTTCGTCTTTATCGCCTTCTAGGGCTGAAGCACTACCGACACCCGGTAAGTTGATTTCACGTACTTTTTTACCTTGATAATCGTATTGATACACTTTAGAAATAGCGTCAACCATGTACTCAGTAAAGAAGAAACCGCCACCGGTTGAAGCGCTTAATACATAATCTGTTTCAGCAATAAAGTCAGTCCAGTTTTTACTGGCTGGTGCTTTAGCATTTACCGTGACAATTTTCTTATTTGGCGCATCTAAGTTAGTCACTAAAAATAATTTATCACCTTCATTTTCAATTACGTAGGTATCGGCATCGAAGTTATCGGTAATTGTTACGAGTGGGCTATTTGGTTTGGTTAAATCTTTCAGGTAAAGATCATTGCCTGAAGTTGAAATTGCACCAGAGATAAGTAAGAAGCGATTATCCTTAGTAACATTTCCACCTACGTAACGACGCTTTTGTTCAGCAGTATTACCAAAAATAATTTTATCGTCTTTTTGTGGTTGACCTAATACGTGGTAATAAAGTTTATGTTGGTCAGTTTTTGCTGATAACTCACTTCCTTTTGGCTTGTCGTAACTTGAGTAGTAAAAACCTTCATTTTTAAACCAAGAAATACCTGAAAATTTAACATCAATAAGCGGTGTCTCTAGTACTTTTTTTGTCTCTACATCAATGATGATAATTTTACGCCAATCACTACCACCCTCAGAAATCGCATAAGCGGCAATTGAACCATCTTTTGAGAAACTTAACTGTCCCATTGAGGTGGTGCCATCTTCACTAAAAGTATTTGGATCTAAAAATACTTCAGCGGAGCCACCTTCTTGTTGACGATAAACGACGTACTGGTTTTGTAGGCCATCATTTTTATAAAAGTAGGTATAGTTACCTTCTTTAAAAGGTGCGCCAACTTTTTCATAGTTCCATAACTCGGCCAAACGAGACTTAAGTTGTCCACGGTATGGGATTTTTGACAAGTAGTCGAAAGTCACCTTGTTTTCTGCCTTAACCCAAGCACCTGTTTCTTCACTGCGGTCATCTTCTAACCAACGGTAAGGGTCAGCAACATCAGTACCAAAGAAATTATCAACCACATCACCTTTTTGTGTCACAGGGTAACTAATTTTTTGTGTCTGTTTTTGTACAGCAGCAACTGTCTCTGATGTTTGTTCAACACTGTTACCAGTACAACCGGCTAATACGCTAGTGACCAAGATACTGGTCAAGAAAAGGCTTTGTTTCTTCATTTGAGTCTCGCTTGTTGAAGTGTCTATTATGTTAGTGAATTCATTTAGAATCATTTACATTTATTTTACAAATAGTATTGCAGTGTATCAGAAGAGGGTTTAGCAAGACTATGGCTTGCCTCATTGAGTATTGAGGCAAGCGGCAGTATTTTGTTACAGGGTATTACTGATCGACTTTAGACCACAAGTTAACGGTTTTCCAAGCGATTAAAATCAAGTAAACCAGCAGATTTAGGCTGATTAGTTTTATACCAAGCGTGTAGTTCATCTGCAAAAGCCCAGAACTTAGGATTTGTTCGGCGAATGGCAAATTGGTCTTTAAGTTTACGGTAATCTTGTTCGGTTTTTATCGCGTTCAAGCTATCTACAAATTCACTGAGTTGTGCTTGTTTTACTTTAAAAAAGGCATTGGGGTAAGTACCTACAACGCCGCGTAAAATGGCTAAATCATCTTCTTTGGGGAGGCGTCTATTTGCTTCTGAAAACAAATGAGCAACATTACTGTGCGCGGAGTTATTAATTAAACTATAGACTTGGTTTTTATCGCCATTGGATACCATGACATAACTTACTTGTGGCAACAGAGCAACGCTCTCATTAGGTAACTGACTTAAGTTAGCTATGACTTTGTCGGCACTGCTTTGTGCTAATGAATTGAGGTTAAACTGGCTAACAGCGGTATTTTTCGTGTGCTGGCCAACCAACTGAAACAGTTCTTCTTGATGATTACTGCTTTGATAGTTAATGCCTGTTTCGGGTAACTGATAAAAATCATCTGAGAAAATATAATCTTTAATGTCATCACCGGTCTCACGGTACCAATACTCATGTATTGCTTTTCGTTCATCTTTAGGTAAAAAGCTAATGAAATTACTTTCGGCTTCCATCCGTAAAAAATCCATGTATAAACGTGTTTTTAACTGATGACCCAGACTGCCATAAACATCAAAACCAGCCACTAATAAGTAATGAATTCGTTCTAATAATGGATAGCTAATTAACCATGCCGTTTTAGGAGTAGGACCAACAAAACCTTGCAATACAGAAGCACTGTCAAAATGTCTGAATACAGTTAGGCTGGCATTGGGGTTTCCTTTACCTGACCAAATCAAATCAAGATTTAGCTGATTAGGCTGCAAGTTAAGATCTTTTACATAGGCTAATTTATTTTTTACATATTCTTGTTGGCTTTTGGCATATTGTCGCCAGTAAAGTAATGATAGGGTTTTATCACTGGTGCCAGCCGGTAATTGTAATAATTCTGTATTCGCTTTAATGAATTTTTCACTGGGGTAATGATCAAAATTATCAGGACTGAGGAAAAACACCCAAAAGTTGTCTTCAATAACATTCAGTGCAATTTGCCCACGACAAACAGGTCCTTTGATAAAGTTCATAATAGAGAATTGCGCTTGGTCTAATAAAAACTGATAGCGTGCTTTATCTGGAATCGCCTGAAAAGTCTTAAAGGGATTAGAGGCGTTTACTAATTGGTAATCAGGTAGCGTAGTTACCGTGTAATCAGGTTGATAGAAAAGCGCTGAAATACGCGCCAATTTAGCTTCACCAAACGGGTAGGGCATATGACGTTTGGCAATAATGGTGTCGTTGTGCTTAATTAGTCGATAGTACACTTGCGGTTTATCGACAAGGGCATCAGTGCTGCCATCAGCATAGGGTGAATCAAAGGGGCGACGCGTATTTATAACCGCTATTTTTTCACTGCTAGGCGTGCTCGAACGAATGAGTTTAAAGTAACTAGATCGTGCTTCATCAAAATATAAATTGGCTAGGTATAAGTGTTCAAATAAATAACGGGCAATCAACTGTTCTTTAGCTGAGCTACCATTAAGTAGACTCTCCCAGCGATTGATCATTTGTTGCTCTTTAGCATTGGGTGGTACCGAATCTGGCATGATTGCCCCACGGGTTAACCAATCGGTTAATTGGTCATGCTCAGTTATTGATAGTGCTGGTAGGGCATAAGGCATGCCACCAAGAGGGTATTTATCCTTATATTGCTCGAACTCTTCTATCGTTGGGCATTGCTGGCTTCTGTTGAGTGAAACATCAAAACTATCATTAAGTAATGGCTCAATTGGTAAAGGGTGCTGCTGTTTGAGCTGTAACATTTGATAGAACAAGCTGGCTTGAGTATTGGCTTGCTCAGTTTGTTGGCGCTCATTAAGTACCGGAAAAAAGCCTTGTTGGCGAAGTGGCTCTAAGCTATCACGTTTTAGTTCAGTTAAATTACTAAGGCTGGCGCTAATCTTTGCAGTAAGTAAGCGTTCACCATTATAAACCATAGTTTTATTAGCACCACGCTCAATACCAGCGCGGCTTTCCATTTTCAACTGGCAAGGGGCATCGTAACAACCGTGACAAACAACACAGCGGTTTTCGATAATTGGCTGTATCTGTTGATTAAAATGAATGGCTTCTGCTGTGGTCGCTTTAACTTGAACTAGCCTATTCTCAACATTGCTTGGACCATAAAGTTTGTCAAACTCCATAACCCCTAACGTGGCACAACCCGAGAGAAATAGAAAAATAAATAGCCATTGAAACTTACGCATGAGAGTCCTTAAATTAGGGGATAGCCCGCTAAGTTTAAGCTATGTTGATGAATACTGTAAAGTTACTAGATGTTTTACCCAGTATCCTTCAACATTGAAGAGGCTCATCATTGATAATTAATAGCGATTTCTTAGCTCGGGCACGTCAGTGTGATATTGAACAAACTCTACCTCATAACCATCAGCATCAAGAAAATAGATATTCTCCCTATATTTATCAGGCATACCTTCTTTGTGAATAGCGAAACCTGCTTGTGTTATACGCGCTATAGTGCCTTTTAGATCGCTGGTAACATAAGCAAAATGCGCTAAACCTACTTGATGACCCGCTAAATCTCTATTGTCACCGATGCCATTATCGGCAAAGGCGATATACTGATAATCATCACCAAAATGTAACCAATTTCTTGGTTTTCCTGACCATTCACCTTTATCACCACCGCGTACATGCCATTGTGGAAAAGCCGCGCGGTAAAATTTTAAGCTTTTTTCTATGCTCTCCTGTACGTTTTAAAAACGCATCTATCAATAGTAGTGTAGTCTTTTTTACTCTTGGTATTTTTTCTCAACTCGCCAAGGTGGATTTAAGCGATTCTCTCCAGCCCAATAGAGTTTTATTTTGTTACCGCTGGGGTCCGTTAATATTGCTTCACGCCATAAGTAAGGTTGCGAGATAGGCAGTTGTTTAAATTCAATACCACGGCTTTGTACTGTTGTTACCCATTCATCTAATTTTTCATGTTCAAAATAGACGGTTGTGCCAGAGCTCAGTTTATTTTGTGTATTAGTTAGCGAGTCTGTTTCAGCTAAGCTTAATGAAAAAGTAGCGCCCTCACCTGGGCAAGCGAACCGTGCATAATGTGGTGTATCTACAATCTGTAAAAAACCTAAACGACGATAAAACTCAGTACTTTCGTCCATGTTAATGACGGTAAGGGTGACTTGATTTAAATTCATAATATCTCCTCGTTTACTTAACTAAGTTCTGGGGTGTGCTTACATGCCGTATTGATATAAGTGTTCATTGTCATAAGTACTGACTTGCAGGGTTTCACGTAAAGAATTCATCGCTTGGCTGTAATGCAGTAAGGTATGTAAGCTATAACCAATGCGATGACGAATACTTTTATCTCGGCGAGTTATAGCGCTACCTTCAAGTTGATTCACCTCGTTAACCGTATTTAGGATCTCTTCAACATTTCTAATGATAAGGTGATCGGGAATAGCGACTAATTTGTTATTTGAAAAGGCATTCATTCTTAACTCTGCAATGGGGTAAGCACCGCTAATGCCATTGACTACCGAAACTAATAATACGGGTTTATGACCAATATCGGCAGCTTCAGACATCATTAATAAATTTTTCAATAATGGCGAAGCGGTCCCACCCCATTCCGGGGTAATAAGTATTAATGCATCCATTGTTTGTAATTGGGTATTGATGGCCAACCAGTCACTATTGTCATTTTGCTTACTACTATCTTCGCCGTCCCATAGTGGTAATCGCTGTTTACATAATTCAATATGGCGAACTTTGCTGAATTGAGTGCTGCTGTTAGCCAAGTAGTCAGCGACTTTTGCACTTTGTGATTCGGTTCGTTGACTGGCACTGATAATAAGTAAATTCATAATATTTCCCGTCGTTTTCTTTAGTAAAGCGTTTTACTTATTAAGTAAAGTAAACGCTTTACTTAATAAGGTCAAGTTAAATATAAACAAAAAACTTTACTAAACATTAGGCTCAGCGATAAAAATACGTAATAATAACGATATATACCCTTCTTCCTGCCGGAGATTTAATGAAGACACATGAAAAAATAATTCAGTTATTAAAGACCCAAGGGCCGTTAACAGCAAAAATACTGGCAAGTGAATTAGGTCTTACTACTATGGGAATTCGCCAGCATGTACAAGGGCTAGAAGATTCTGGTGATGTGATTTTTAAGGATGAAAAAGCTGCTCGAGGCAGGCCTACTCGATATTGGTCATTAACTGATAAAGGCAATAGCCGTTTTGCTGATCGTCACGATGAATTAACCGTACAGTTACTCGACTCAGTTATTACGCTATTTGGCGACGACGGTATGGAAAAACTGATCAGTCACCGAGAAGAAACGGCGATGACAAACTATACTTTAGCGTTAGCCGATCGTTATGGTGTGGAAGAAAAACTACAAACATTAGCAAAGTTGCGTAGTGATGAAGGTTATATGGCAAGTGTTGAAGAGCATGATGGAATCTTTTGGTTAATGGAGAATCATTGCCCAATTTGTGCAGCAGCAAGTAAATGTTTGAGTTTTTGTCGTTCAGAATTACAAATGTTTCAAACGCTGATGAATGATATTGCCGTAGTGAGTCGAGAAGAGCATATTATTGATGGAGCAAGGCGTTGTGCTTATAAAGTCATACCTGTTTAGTAGTAATAAACCTTGTCGCCGTAAATCTCAATGGATTCGTCAAAAGTACTCATTGATAGTCATCAACTCCGTGCTTTTTCCTTTTCATTGAGGCATACAGCTTAAAGCTACTTATCTCTAGTTAAAGCTAGAACAGGGTGTAAGAGTAAAAAAAAGTACGAAATAATGGGAGTTATTTCGTACTTAAAAAAACTCTGCTTATTGAGCACTTTCAGTATGATAATGACGCAGGGCATGTTCTTTTTGGCGTCCTTGACTAAAGGCAGTAACACGTTTTAAATAGCCAATAACGCGCGTTCCGTGATCAATGTTTTCGCTGCCGCAACTCGAACAGATATGTAAAGTGCGCTTATCTATTTTGTCACATTCATTACAAATGGTAATCTTCACATTGATGCAAAAATAATTACAACCGGTAGCCGCTGCTACATTGAAGAGTTTCAGGTAAGCATCAGTAGAAAGCGATTCATCTAAATTTAAATGCAGTGCCGAGCCACCATCAAGGTATTGCGTCATTTCTTGACCATGCATGATAAACTTATCGATATGATTAGTTTCTTCATCTTCAACGACATAAAAATAAGAGTTATAACACTCGCGGCTTACTTGGTAGCCGTCTTTCTTATCCCATTTAGCATTTTTAATACCGAGATTTTCAGCAGGCACGAACTCGGTATTAAACATATAGCCAAATTCTTTCTTAGCGGCTTGGTTCGCTTGGTAAATTACTTTTAATTGTTTACTCACAAATTGCTTATATTCTTCATTATTACCGACTTTAATTTGGGCAAACTCAGCCGCTTCAGCCATACCATTAATACCTATGGTAAGAAATTGCTTATCAAGTGAGATAAACCCAGCGTCGTAAACGGATAATGCGCCTTGCGCTTGATACTCTTCCATCAATTTTCGATAAGCAACTTGGTATTTTTGTATTTTTTCTATTTCTGTTTTTAAGTCTCGACCGTCTTGCACTAAACGATTCATATTAACGGTGATTACATTAATTGAGCCTGTGGCTACACCACCAGCGCCTAAGGTATAAGAAAAAGTATTATCAGAAATTTCATTACGTAATCGACAACATGAGGCTAAAGAATCAGCACTGTCAGATAAGTAGATAAAAAAGGAATTGCCCTCAGCTTTTTGCTGAGCGAGCTTTCGAGCAAAATCTAGGTCTTTACATTGGCCATTTTTAGTTAGCATTGCCGCGGTAACTACGGGGAAGGTAAGTACTGCTTGTTCACGCTCTTTATTGATCCAACCTAGGAAAAATTGTTGTAGCTGGTCAACAGTCTGCCAATTAGGTTTACTAAAATCAGGGAAAACAAATTCACCAAACATTGAAGCAAAATAATGTTGATCAAATAGTGAAATATTCCAAAATACACTCTGGTATCCACGAGCAGCCGCCGGTTGGTTGATAGCATAAACCACATGTTGTAAGTGATTTTCTATCTCAGATTTATGCGTATTTAAATAGTCATTACCGTATTCAAGACGGGCAAAGTAATCAAAATAGGTGAGAAACTCAACAGTAGCAACAGCGCCGGCAAATTGAGCCGAAATAGCAAAAATCAGATTAACAAAAGAACCGCAGAAAGATTCTAAATGCTTAGGTGCTTTAGACTCACCGCCTAGCTTAGTTAAGCCGTCTAATAAAAAAGGATACATGCTAATTGAGGTGCAATATGGCTTTAAACTGGTTTCATCGTGCACGTAAATTTCATGATCTTCAATTTGGCGTAAGTACTCTTTGGCCAAATCAGCATCAAAAGTATCACGTATTTTGTCATGTACTAACGCGCGATTAATTTGTACAAAACAATCTTTTAATAACTCTGCTTCTAACGTCGCAATGTTTTTATGGCTGACGTTGGCATTGGCATCCATTTTTGAGCCATCTGCTGCATTTTTTGCTGAAAAATATTGTTTGATAAAGTCTTTTTTATTAGTTATTTGTTCTTCGTTAAGCCGCAACATTGTTAGCTCCTTGATTAAATTGATAAGGTTCGAAAGTACTAATCTCAAAAGCATTAGCCTTAAAAGAATTAGTATCTAAAATAGTAGTTTGGGAATGACTAGCATCGACGGCATTAACCTTGAAGGTATTCATATCGATAGCTTTGTTAAATAAATGGTTTAGCTTTTCACCCGAGATGACATCACGAAAAACTTGATTGGTTGTCGGGCTATCCAAGCCACCTAATGTTTCATGCCAAGCACCCGTTTTTAAAAAATTAAGGTATTGAGAAATATTTAGATCAATATGTTTTTCACCCGAGTAGAGGCAAGTTTTAAGGCCATGATTTTTAGCGATTAGCAGCTTTTCAATTAAAGCCTTGGGCTGCCACTCACCACCAAAAAACACCACACAACTGATTAAGCCTTGATACTTTTTAAGCCACAGGGTGAAGTTTGTATTGGTGAGCGACATGCCATTATTTTCATGCCATAACTCGGTGCTGTGGCAGCCTTTGCAGCCTACCTTACAACCGGTAATACTAAAGCACAGGCTAATTTCATTAGGCACTTCTTGGAAGACCACACTCGGAGTGATACAGTTAAAAGTCATACTTTACCCATATATAGATGTTATTTTTTCAATAAGCACAATATATAGTATTTTAGGGTGATGGTTTGTTGATTTAGATCATAATAACTTGTGGTAGTAAAATAATTAAGCACAATATGTAGTGTTGTGTTTAGCTATTTGATCAATATATAGTGATTACTGTTGGGGGTATTATTGGAATTGCAATGCAGATTCAGCTAATGATTACTGAATCAATATCAGCATTGATATCAGAAAGACTGGGAATTAATGGGTATGAAAAATAGTGTTTTCAGTACCCATTTATTGGCTTTAAATTTGGCTATTTCAGTGCAGCTGTCTGATCAAGCGCTCTGAGTTCTGGCTGTTTTTTCCGATCACCTAACTCTGAGACAAGCATTCCAGCAAGAATTAATCCAGCACCGATCATGCCTTTTTCACCGAGAACTTCGTCCAAAAATACCCAAGCGGCAATGCAAGCGAAGACGGGCTCTGCAGCGAATATTAATGCTACCTTATGGGGCTTCAGCAATGTTTGGCTTACTGATTGAGCCCAGAAAGCGTAAGCGGTACCCAAGATGCCAGAAACTAAAATTGCAAACATCATCAAGGGGGTAAACAATTGTTGATGCCAACTAACTGGTTCGGCATTCTGATAATAAAATGCAGGATCAGGGCTAATAAATATAGCTATCGTACTATAAAGTGATACCGCAAAAATTTGTACAATACTTAATGGAATGATGGGTAAATTATCGACGAAGCGGTCGGTCATAATGATATGCCCGGCAAAACCAAAGGCGCAGATCAACACTAGAATGTCGCCTTTATTAAATGCCAATTTATCTCCTATGGTTAACATATAGAGACCCGCTGTTGCGGTAATAACGCCTATCCATACTGACTTAGGAACAACATTTCGAAAGATTAAAAAACCTAATACAGGAACAAGAGGCACACACAGACCGGTAATAAAACCAGCATTAGTCACCGTGGTAAAACGCATTCCTTCAGTCTGAGTATAGAAACCAATAAAGAGAAAAAAGCCCAGCAACATCCCCGACCTTATTAATAAGACATAGTCGATAGGTTTACCGGCACCTTTATTTTTCTTCTGCACAAACCAAAGCAGAGGTAACATCGAAAGTGTCGCAACAGCAAAGCGAATAGCATTGAAAGTATTTGTTGGCATAACTTCAATAGCAAGATCAATTGGGACAAACTCTACCCCCCAAATAAAGCAGACTATAAGTAGCAAGATGGTTGCAATACGAGGTGAGGTAACTGTCATAGATAAGCTCTTTTGCTCCTTATTTAGGAGCATATAAATTGAGGACCGTATATTATACAAAATTGGGCATTTAACAAGTAAAGCCTAGGTTAAGCATATCTAAAAGTTTAAGCCATAACCCACGTTTCCCGCCATTAGCATCAGCTTTTTCTAGCGCCTTATGAGTCAGGTATACGCCAATCCAACGAAGTGGCTCTGGTGCCCATGGTATTGGTTTCTTTTTCACAAATTGCATGTCGAGAATTTCACTTGGCTTATAGCCCAGTAGTTCGATACCTATTCTGGCACCAAATCGAGAAGCGCCAACCCCCAAACCGGTGTAACCTATAGCCCATGCAACGCGCCCATCATAAGCAACTCCGGGCACCACACAAAAACGAGTGGAGGTTGCAATAATACCGCTCCAGCGATGGGTGAATTTAATACCTTTAAGTTGAGGAAATGTTTCAAAGAATTCTTGGGACAATTGCGCAAAGCGTTCAGGAATGTCGGCATAACTTTGGTCTATGCCGTTATTAAAATAATAACGAACAGCGCCGCCGCCGCCCCAGGTAATACGATTATCTTTAGTGAAACGATAATAGTGGAACATGTTGGCATGATTAGATATTGCATGGCGTGACTTGTGCCAGCCAATTGAGTCTAACTGTTCTTGGCTTAGTGGCTGAGTAGCTATTTGGTAATCCCATACTGGAATAATTGACCGCCGTGCTTGACCTATTGGGTTACGATAGGCATTGGTTGCCATCAATACTTTATCGCTGATAATCATGACGTCAGAGCAGGTGACTTCCATTTTATCTTGGCCTAGTTTTTTAAGGCTTGTCAGTGGTGTTTCTTCATAAATACGTACGCCAAGCTCTAGAATTACTCGCTTCAATCCCCAACATAAACGGGCAGGGTCGACTACGCCATCTTGTCCTCCGCGATGCCATAAACCTGCTAAATAGGTTGGTGAATTGACCTGCGCCTGCATCTCATCTTGATTAAACCAGACAACATCCTCACCTTGGGCTTTTTCAGACTCGTAGGTAGCACGCAGTGCATCTACTGATGCTTGGTCAGTTGCGACAGAAGTCTCACCAACTTTTTCATAACGGGCATCAATATTATATCGTTCAAGTGTCTCAATAAATTCTTTTAGATTTTGTTGTCCCAATTGATGCAGCTTATCAGCCTCGCCAGGAAATTGATGATCGGTATTGGTTTCTCCATGCGCTAGACTCGAACTTAAAAAACCACCGTTTCGCCCTGAAGCACCGTCAGATATTGTCGTTTTTTCGATTAAGATAATGTTGGCATCGGGCTGACGCTCTTTTGCTTGAAGGGCGGCCCATAGACCAGTAAACCCCCCACCAACAATTAATAGCTCACAGCTTGTATCTGCTGACAAGGCTGGTAAAGTTTCTGGTCGAATATCCTGATCATGCCAAAGGGGACAATATTTCGAATCTTTTAATGCATCAAGGTGCTGTTTCATCATTCACTCTCATAAGAATTTTGTTATATTTTAGAGTCTGTATTTCAAATTATTGTGTGTTATTTGATATACCAGCCCCAAGGTTCACTACTGTCAAAGCGGGTAATTTGTTTGGTTTCAAGGTAGTTGTTTAATCCCCATTGACCGAGTTCTCTACCTATACCTGATTGTTTATAGCCACCCCATGGCGCTTCAACAAAGGTAGGTTGCGAACAGTTAACCCAAACAATTCCGGCACGAAAGGCTCTAGAAACGCGGTCACAACGATCTTCATCTTTAGACATTACTGCTGCTGCGAGTCCAAAACGTGAATCATTGGCTAACCGAATAGCTTCGCTTTCCGATTGAAATGGCTTAATACAGACAACCGGTCCAAAGATTTCTTCGTTCCAGACCCAGCTATTCTCATCAATATCGGTCAATATTGTTGGTTCAAGATAATACCCGACATTTAGCCCTGATGGTCGTTGACCACCAGTCGCTATTGTTGCTCCATCGCTAACGCCACGCTCAATCGCAGCTATTACCTTTTTGTATTGATCGCTATTCACAAGAGGCCCCAGTAACACACCGTCTTGATCTCCTGGGCCGATAGTGATTTTTTTTGTTTCTTCAATTAAACGCTCAAGTAAAGCGGGGTATATTTCTTCTGCGACTAAAACACGCGAGGTAGCTGAACACACTTGGCCCTGGTTCCAGAATATACCAAACATGATCCATTCTACGGCTTTTTCAATATCACTATCTTCAAAAATAACAAAAGGTGATTTTCCACCAAGTTCAAGGCTGATATTCTTGATATCTCTGGCGGCCGTAGCCATAATTTTTGACCCTGTCGGTATAGAACCGGTAAAGGCCAACTTATCAACGTCAGCATGTTCCACTAATGCTTGTCCGGCATCTTTACCTAAACCGGTCACTATGTTTAACACACCGGGAGGTAGCTTTGCTTCATCAGCAATCTCTGCCAGCGCTAATGCTGTGAGCGGCGTTATTTCTGAGGGTTTTAGGATGATGGAACAACCTGCCGCCAATGCCGGAGCAACTTTCCATGCAGCCATCAACATGGGGAAATTCCAAGGAATGATAGCTGCCGCCACGCCAAGCGGCTCTTTTATTGCTTTTGAGCTAAAGCCCGGCTCTGGTAATTCAATGGTTTGCTCTGATGTGTTATCGAGTTGTTCGGCTAAACCAGCATAAAATTCAAAGGTAGCGGCAGTATCCTCAATATCCCATTTGGCTTCAGGGTAGGGTTTGCCATTATCAAGTACTTCCAGTTTTGCTAGCTCATCTAAACGTAGGGTAATAATGTCAGCAATTTTTCTCAAATATACTGCGCGTTCAGTGCCACTTAAACGAGGCCACGGCCCCTGATCGAATGCTGTTCGAGCAGCTTTCACAGCAGCATCAATATCAACACTGTTACCTGCCGGAACTTCAGCAATAAGTGCTTCAGTGGCAGGGTTAATCACCGAAAATGTTTCACTTGTAGCCGGTGAAACCCATGTCCCATTGATATAATGTTTATTATTCATAGTTGAAATACACCTTGATGGTTAAATATTTTAAATATGTGATCAGTCCGATTGGTATTAGATTGATTGCAAAATGGCATAAAATGTACGTACGTCACCTCTTGCTCTCCAGCTACATAAAGCTCCCTGCGGGACAAAAAAAGCATCGCCGGCGGTAAACACCTGCTCATTACCTTCTTGTTCAGTAATGACGAGTGAGCCTAATTGTAAATAAACGAACTCATTGCGAGGGAAGGGCTGCATTTCACTATTGAACGCTTCACTCTGCCAAGTGCCAGCAATAAACTTGCCAGTATGATCTTTATAATAAGGCAGATATTTTTGCACTGGCGCTTTTCCTTTGATCACAAAAGGTGTTTTCGTTTGTTCGATCTCCATTCCAGTATCCTCTTGAGTGGCCATCTGGATTGAGTTATTAACTTTAAGCTTAATGATGCCCTCAACAACAGGTGTGGCGGGAATATTTTCTTCTGGATGTTCTGAAATAACAAAAAATTTGCGTAAATAACCTGTTTGATGCCACTGACATTCGTAACCTTTAGGAATAACAAAAGCTTCGCCTGCTTGCACTTTTTCCATCGCACCCGTTTTACAGTTCTTTATCTCTACTTCACCCTCAAGTAAATACATAAATTCGTCGCAAGTATAAGGAGCAGCGGTTTCAACCATTGTTGAGGTATCCCAGACACCAATATAAAGACCTAGCTTATCGTCTTCATAGTAAATATGAGTATGCTGAACTGGCAATTCTGAAGCGAACAGTAAGGGATCTAACTCATCACGAACATGGCCAAAACCTTGAGGAATAGGGTTTAATCTAGTAATTTTCTGGTTCAACATATCTTGTGCTCTGTTATTGGTGGATTGCAAAGGGGGACGCTGAAATATTGCGCCGCACTTTGTTTTATAGTGCTACCGCCAAGTTAACTTGGGAATGCAAAACTTGCCCCTTCACGGACGCCACTTGACGGCCAGCGTTGAGTGATGGTTTTACGCTTGGTGTAAAAGCGAACCCCGTCAGGGCCGTAGGCATGTAAATCACCAAATAATGAACGCTTCCAGCCACCGAAACTATGATAAGCAACAGGCACGGGCAGTGGCACGTTAATGCCAACCATACCCACCTGAATATTATCCGAGAAATAACGCGCTGCTTCACCATCACGGGTAAAGATACAGGTACCATTGCCGTACTCATGGTCGTTAATTAACTGCATCGCTTCTTGCATGGTTTTAACGCGCATGACTTGTAATAC
>MAAB01032341.1_pt1 | contig 35037 bp, 32 predicted proteins | sample 1115991 | NCBI WGS metagenome assembly MAAB01 (sample SAMN04961124, study PRJNA320927) | seawater metagenome | isolation source: sample BD02T18 sea water enriched with oil for 18 days | place: USA:Gulf of Mexico | collected 2013-07-27
CGATTACGCTGAAGGGCGTAAAATTGGTCACGATCAACCGAAATGACCGTTCACGATCGTCCGTAATTAGCGGTCACGGTAGAGCGAAATGGTCGGTCACGATGGGCCGAAATACGCAACTAACTCAACTGGGAAGAGAAGATCTAGAAAACTATATCCGCTTTTGCCAAAAGCCACCAAACGCGTGGATAGCCACAAAAATGGTAACCCGCTTCATTGTGGAGGGTGGAGAAAAACGGCCCAATAGCGAGTGGCGACCCTTCGTCGCGAAGGTTTCAAAAGAGGCTCATCAGGATGGCAAAAAGCCTACGGTCAGACGTTACCTATTATCGGATCAAGGTGTGGCGGCTATTTTGCGAGTGCTTAGCACTTACTTTTCATTTCTTGAACTTGAGAAATACGTAGAATCCAACCCAGTAAAACGGATACGGCAGAAAACGAAATTTATCCGCAAGAACACAACCCAGGAACCTATTCGTAGGCTTTCTGAGTTGCAATGGGACTATGTCATCGAGACCGCAGAGTTAATGGCTGCAGATGATGTGCTTCATGAACGAACGTTATTTATTATGTCTGCTCTCTATGGAATGTATCTTAGAATATCTGAGCTGGTTGATACCCCACGTTGGTCGCCAGCCATGAAACACTTTTATCAGGATATGGACGGAAACTGGTGGTTTAGAACCGTCGGCAAAGGGAACAAAGAAAGAGATATTACGGTTAGCTCTGATATGCTGAAAGCGCTTAAACGTTACCGTAAGTCGATGGGGCTAAGTGCACTCCCCTCTCCGGGCGACAACCTTGCCCTCATTCCTAAACAGAAAGGAACTGGAGGAATTGGCAGCACTCGCCATTTACGCGAAATCGTACAATCCTGCTTTGATTCCGCAGTTCAAAGGCTTAACACTGACGGTATGGAAAGTGATGCTGATAACTTGCAGTCGGCCACTGTACATTGGATTCGCCACACGGGTATTTCCGATGATGTAAAGAAACGCCCCAAAGAACACGTTCGTGATGATGCTGGTCACAGTTCGAGCGCAATCACTGATCGCTATATTGATATAGAAAAACGTGAGCGGCATGCAAGTGCAAAGAAAAAGAAGATTAGACCGATCAGCTAAACAAGGGGTGCTCTGCAGGCCTTTTTACATCTAGGCTACAGAGCGACTGTGAACTTTTCGAGGGAATGGGCGCACAACCCCAATTACTCTCAAATTGTGACAGCATTATATGGCACGAACGTACAACTGAATAGTGATCCGTATGCACTTTAATGTAGAAATTTGATACTTTATTCAACAAAACAAATTAGCTTATGGTCTGGCATGTGAATTAGCCTTCCAATGAAGCTGCTTCAGTAGCACTTGCTCGCGCTAACGCTGGGCGAGAAGTTACACGCTTAAGGTATTCTTTTAGGTTTTCCTGCTCAATTGGCTGCTTAAATGCAGTCCCCCACAACAAAGTTTGCCCAAGCAAAATATCTACCGCAGTGAAACTATCCCCAAGAATATACGAGTTTTCGCCCAAACCTTCACTAAACAATCGTAACGCCTTTTGAAACTCCCATTGAGCTGTAGGGAATATTGATTCACAACGTTGATCTTCTGGTAATGCGAACTTGTTTTTACCAATCGTCCACAATGGTTGCTCCAATTCGCACATCGCAAAATAGCTCCATTGATCATAACGAGCTCGCTCAGCAGTACCCGCTGTAGGCACCAATCCAGATTCCGGTGACTTATCCCCTAGATATGCAACAATTGCTGCTGACTCCAATAACAATAGATCATCATCTTGAAATGCTGGTACTTTCCCAGCTGGATTAATCGCTAAATATTCTTTTGACTGGGATTCCCCTTTATTAAAATCCACTAAACAAAATTCATATTCTTTCTCTAGCTCTTCTAACATCCAGGTAATTCGTGTCGAACGTGAATTCGGGTAGCCGTATACTTTCATTATTATCTCGCTGCTTCAGTTATTGTATTGATATTCAAAGGTTATATCGTCAAATTCAGTACAAGGTTTACCAGATTCAACCTAAGAAAAGAAGCTTCAATTCTGAAAAAATCAGTCGCACTCTGATATAATTTCGAGCCGAGCAACCAATATTTTCACTTTGCTACTCGCTCTTCTATATAGAAAGCAGGAAAACGCAGAACACAATGTTAGATCTTAGCTGGCTTCAATACTCACTGATCGCTCTTATTTTTATATGGAGCGGTTTTGTTCGCTCTGGACTTGGATTTGGTGGGGCCGTTTTGTCATTGCCTTTCCTATTAATGGTTCACAATGATCCCCTAGTCTACTTGCCATTAATCTCTGTGCACCTATTGGTATTTTCTTCCATTACCATATTAAAGAGCAACTCCACACGTTTTCAAAAAAATAGTAAAGATACTGCCCTGACACCACATGAAAGCACTATTGACTGGCCTTACCTAAAACATGCAATGTCCATTATGATCATTCCCAAACTGATTGGTGTGCTGGGTCTGATAACACTCCCCAGTTCTTTGATGAGTGGCATCATATTTAGCATTGTGGGCTTTTATTCCCTCACCTATATTTTTAATAAACCTTTTAATAGTAATAGTAAAAAACTGGATATTCTATTTCTCATATTGGGTGCTTATATTAGTGGCACCTCATTAATCGGCGCCCCTCTTATTATTACCGTCTTTGCCAACCACGTAAAAAAACACCAGCTTCGTGATACCTTATTTGCATTATGGTTTATCTTGGTTGCTATCAAAATGAGCGCCTTTCTTTATGCAGGCATCGATTTGCAATTAATCCATCATATGTGGCTATTACCCTGTGCTGCAATCGGGCACATCATTGGTTTACGTTTCCACCACTATATCCTTACTGCGGATACAGCAGTCTTCTATCGCGTAGTGGGTATTGCATTATTAATAATTAGCATCACTGGGTTAACTCAGAATCTATTCCCTTAATAAATACAACGACATGAAACGATGTCGATAGAATATATCGCTTCAACTAATCAAGTTACTTGCAATATCAGTCGTTCCAGCTAACGTCAAAAGTAGAGTCTTTTTTATACAAAACTTCTACTATTGAGGTGATGGAATGCCTGTTACGCAACGACAAATAACACTTGTACAAACTAGCTTTGCCAAAGTAGAACCGATTGCTGAACAAGCAGCTGATATTTTCTATACCAAACTTTTTGAGTACGACCCAAAACTTAAGCCATTGTTTAAATCTGACATTAAAGCACAGGGTCGAAAACTCATGGCAACGCTAAAAGTGGCAACTGCAGGCTTAAACGACTTAAATACGCTAGTTCCAGTCTTACACCAACTTGCTGAACGACACGTAAACTACGGCGTTAAGGCTGCCGATTTCACCCCCGTTGGCAATGCACTGCTTTATGCTCTGCACCAAGGGCTAGGAGACAAGTTTACCGATGAAGTTCGTCAAGCATGGGTTGAAGTATTCCGCTTAGTTGCGACAACAATGAAAGACCATTCTTTTTCATAACCTTTTAATAACCTATCCCCACATACAAAAATGCCCCACTTAGCAAAGCTAAGCGGGGCATTAATCCAACCTATATGGTTCTAGCTTACCCTTCCGGCAATAACTTCCCTGGATTCATTTGGTGCTTAGGATCAAACGTATCCACCAAGCCTTGAATCGCCTTAATTCCTAACGGTCCTTTTTCTGCTGGTAGATATTTTGCGTGATCTTTTCCTACACCGTGCTGATGAGAAATAGTTCCGCCAGCTTTTATAATCGCTTCCGCACCTGCTGCCTTGGTTTTTTTCCAACGAGAAAGGGTTTCTTCATAAGTACTACCACAACGATAGATATAAGAGGTATAGATGCTCGAACCTTGTCCATACATATGGGAAAGGTGAGTAAAAACGTGCACCAGCTCTTTCTCTTCGCTTAACGCACCCGAGATTGCCTTCTCAATACTGGCTACCGCTTCAGGTACTCTATCCCAATCTACCGCGGTTTCCATGGTATCTACGGCAAATCCTGCATCCCACAATCCATGTCGCAAATACGGCGAACGAAAACGACTATGCTCCCAACGCTTACCTAACAATGAGCCCGTACCAACACCATCGTATTTTTTAGCGATTTGCATGGCAATTTTTAATGCTGATTTACACTGAGCTTTTGAACCCGTCACACCAAAGGTAAACATGGTTTTCTCACCACCGGCACCACGGATTTGTAACAACTTTTCCAATATCGCAATAACTTGCTCGTTACCCGCTAATTTAAGCTGAGTAAATGTCTCAACTTGGTTACTCAAACGCATCATGGAAAGCTGCACTTTATTTTGCACAATCTCCCGAACGGCTTTAACTGCAATTTCCCATGTCGGAAAAAATACCACATGGAACGCTTCTTTTTCTGCAAGAGGTGTTACACGCACTTTCACCTCAGTGATGATACCCATCCGACCCTCAGTGCCCATAAAAATTTCACGCACATCAGGCCCTGCTGAGGATGCAGGTATAGTAGGGATATCCAACGTTCCGTCCAATGTCTCAATGCGTCCACCAGCGAACATCTGTTCAATTCGCCCATAACGCATAGATTGTTGACCGCTTGAGCGACTGGCAACCCAACCACCAACGGTTGATAGCTCCCACGACTGAGGATAGTGGCCCAACGTATAACCTTTGGCTTTTAACTGTGATTCGACATCTGGCCCCACTGTTCCAGCACCAAATGTTGCTATTTGGCTCTCAACATTCAGCTCAATCATTGTATTCATACGGGTCATATCGATGGTTAACACCGGACGCCCGTCTGCTTCAGGATTGATATGCCCAACAACGGATGTACCACCACCATAAGGAATCACGTCTACATCATGTTCTTGAGCGTATTTCAGCAAGGTTTGTACCTGCTCACTACTCTCAGGATAAGCCACTCCATCAGGGAAAACACCGAAGTCGCCACTACGTAAGGCTAACCAATCAGGGAGGCTATGGCCTCGAGCATGGCGCACACGCTCCTCGGCATCCAAGGTTATCAATTCATGTTCAGACAAGCGAGATTCTGGGACTTTTGCTATCACTTGATCCAACGTTGCATCGGGCAAGGCTGTAGATGTACCTATCAAACCTTCTAAAAACCCTTGAGCAGCTTCACTCAGTTTAAAATCCAGGTCATTTTTATCATCACCCCAGCCATTCCAACGTTTCATCGCTTACCCTCACTTGAGTCTGTGTTTAGTATTAACGTTATAATAGACTGCTTTGACAGAGACACACTGTCCTATAGAGACAGGCCAATCACAAATTAGGACATCAAACCTTACCTTTCCCACGACCTACATCAGACAAGATTCCTACACTACCTAAACAATGGTGACCCTTGTTTAGGTACCATCGCTAAAATAGGCGTAATACAACGTGCAATTTGTCACCCTTTACTTCAACGGATTCTAGACGTGACTTGGCAAATTTTTGAGACGAATTCTTATCACTTAATATATAAACCGGATACATCGACATCGCCTGAGTTGCCGTTATTTGAGCAATTAGCTGAATATTTTTAACATACTCTTTTGGTACCTGATCCAATTCTAAATTAACTATCTTCGGATTTTTGAAAAAGAAAGCTCCTTTCGCCGCATCATAACTTAATGTTCCCGTAACCTTTCCACGTCCCATTCCGTATATTCCCCCAGGAGCAGAAACCTTGACCTGGGTAAATACGCCAATTTCATTACTTTCTTTAATCAGCTCCACCTTGGGATTTGATAACGTCACAGTGATAAAAAATTGTGTTTGTTTAAAAGGCATCATTGATGCCACTTTTTCCTGGAGCTCCTGCTCTGTCATCGTTAACGTATAAGAAAGCGCAAAAGCCCCTTGAGACAACATCAACAACACAAATAGTAAATATACTCTCATTAACACTTATCCACATTACAGGGATTAAAAATTACCGGAAGCTTTTGCAATCACAGTATCACTGGCGGAAATTGTACCCCCCATAAAGTCCATACGCATGCCTTTTTTTATTTAAGTCACCCCGTTAAATCACTTTTGATTCGTTCCTATCAAAAAACAGCAATAATACGGGTAACAATAAAAAGTCAATCAACAACGCCAGCGCTATCGTAATTGCTGTCATCATTCCCATATCTGCATTTCGATTGTATTCTGAGAATGACAGTAAATAGAAACCCACTACCAGTACAAAAGATGTCACAGCAAGAGCAACACCCACCGTCGAAAATGCATATCGCACAGCATCTTCTGGAGACAACCCATTTTCTCTACGTGCACGAATATATTTAGTAAGAAAGTGCACCGTGTCATCAACAATCACCCCCAAGGTCATACCAACGACCACACTTAACCCCATGCCAACTTTACCAACAAAGATCCCCCAAATACCAAATGCCATCGCTGCCGGAACCATATTGGGTATCAAGCTAATAAACCCATAACGCCACGATTTTAATGCAAAAATAAGTGTAAATGAGATAAGCAGCAAACCCAATACTGCCCCTATTAGCAAACTCCGTATATTCCGTTGACTGATATGACTAAACATCAACGTGGCGCTTGCAGCCAATGGTGCAGCCGAGGTTTCATTCTGCACCCACCAATCGGCAATACGCTGCTCCATTTTTAACATCTCTTCTGTACTCAAATCTTTAAACGTTACCACGACACGTGTTGCTGATTTATCCATATTAATCTGGTGATTTAAATCTAAACCAAAGGGCAACGACAATTCATACAGCAACAAATATTGTGCGGCTAACTCTCGACTCTCCGGTAATCGATACCAAGCTTCATCGTCTCCGTGCATATTCTTATTGAGCCGTTTAAACATATCCGTAACGGTACTCACATGAATCACTTGCGGCAGCGAAGTCAGCCAGTCAGAAAAACGCTCTACCCGTTGTAGAAAATCCGGCTCACTAATACCGCCAGAGCTTCCCTGTTCGACAGAATATTCTATGCTATAAATTCCCGTTAGGTTCCTACCCATAAAATCCGAAGCGATTCGAAAAAGCACATCATCACTAAAACTCTCACCAAATTTATCCTCCAATTGATTACGAGGAAGCATACTTATCAGGATAACAGCAGAAATACCGACAAAAACCAGCAAGAATAGTTTTCTTTTTATTACCCAGTCAGCAACACTCCTCAATAAGGAGACACTAACAGAAGATCTTTGCTTCACCTTCCCAGGTAACATCACCATTACCACTGGCAACACACTAAGCGATAACACCATCGCTGCGACCACCCCCAAGGCAACTATATTACCCATCATTCTATATGGAGGAACTTCACTAAAATTGAGTGTTAAGAATCCAATAATTGTCGTTAAACCCGTAATAAAGATTGGATACAAATTTACAGTCAAACTTTCTTGCATAGCATCTTGTTTTGCCATGCCTTCTTGCATATTTGCATAGTAAGACACAAGGATATGCACACAATTAGCCACTGCAATCGTCAAAATAATTGTGGGGGCTGACACTGCTGGGGGATTTAATGTCCAACCAATCCAGCCTGTAATACCTAACGCAACCATAACCGATAGGATAATAATCACCAAGGTAACCACAACACCCGCTATCGTACGAAGCAATAACATTAATAAAACAAGTATAATGAAATACATCATTGGCATTAATGTCGTTAGATCATTTTTCGCCGCTTCCGCAAACGCATTGTTCAGCATCGCCAATCCCGATAAGTAGATATCAACATCAGGATGACTTAACTTAATTTCTTCTACCTTATTTCGAACGTAAGCAACAACTTCAGCGCCTTCCGATAAATGTACCCCAGGTAACCGGATCGTGATATTAATACCGGTCACATGCCCTGACGGGGATACCAGCTTATTAACTAAGTCAGGCTCATGCAGGGCAATTTTTTTTATCCTTATTAAATCTGCCTCAACCAATTTCGATAGATCAGGAATTAAGTCATCAACGACCAATTCATCCCCACTCGCTACCGCATGTTGGAAATTGGTAATTGAACCCACTCTAAGTGAGTACGGTGCCTGCCAGGAGATATCAGTCAACGCAGTAACCAGTGCTAACGTGCTCGGCGTAAATACATCACCGCTCTTAGGTGCAATTACAATCAATATGCTGTCGGACTGCGTATAGGTATCCTCTATGCTCTCGTAGGCTAACAACTGTGGATTGGCATCATCAAAAAATGCCTGATAATCCGTTGTGAATGTTATGTGCCGCATGCCATAACTTAACGCCAGCACGGCTAAGAAAATCAAGGTAAGTAGCGCACCTTTATGTTGTAGTATTAGTTTGGCAAGTGTTTCCGACATATTCTCCCCTTGGCCCTATTTAAAGACTGGATGCTGAATTTCTAATCCTTTTGTTATATAAATAACACTAGATGTCCGCAACCGGACAGTTTGTCCTATAAATAGAACAATAAAGAGATAGGTATGCCTGACGTAAATGAGATGATCATTTTTGCTCAAGTTGCTAAAGAAGGCAGCTTTACCCGCGCCGCAAAGCAACTGCAATTACAAAAATCCAATGTAAGCCGAAAAATAGCGTTATTAGAAGAGCGACTTGATATACGGCTACTAGAAAGAACTACACGCTCCGTTACCCTAACTGATGCAGGCCAAATCTACTTCGAACATTGCTTGCGTGTATTAGAGGAAATAGAAGCCGCTAACCTTGCCGTCGCGCAGATGCAAACCATTCCCACCGGTACCCTGCGCATCAGTGCACCCGTTGCTCTCGGGGTCTCTGTATTAGCGCTGTTAGTGACCGACTTTCTAAAGCATCATAAAAAAATCAATATAGAGCTTATTTTAAACGACGCCCCCGTTAACATGCTGGACTCCGGCATAGACCTCGCTTTTGGTGCAGGGCCCATACCCGGAGCCAATTATGTATCCAAGGAAATTGGCTACGCTCAGTGGGTATTATGCAGCAGTCCAGAGTATCTAAAAAAAGCTGGCACACCAAAACAGCTTAACGATTTAACCCAACATAGTACTATTCTGTTTAGCTCGTTAAACCGCCCTAATAGTTGGACATTTCTTGGCCCAGGTGGAAAAAAAGATGTGATTGTCACCAGCAGTTTAACGGTCAATGATTTAACTGCGGTGCAACAAGCAACCCTTGCGGGTCTCGGCATTGCCATTTTACCGGCATTATCTGTTACAGAAGACATCAAAGCCCAACGCCTAGTTCAACTCTTCCCTGAATGGCAACTGAAGTCTTACCCTTTTTATATGGTGTATCCCAGCAGCCGTCACCTTTCGGCAAAACTACGAGCGTTTTTGGAATTTATTATGGAAAGATGGTCGCCAACTCCGCCGTGGGCGATTTCGTTAGAGAATATATAAATAACTAACCTAAAGTATCGCTTACCTCAAATACATTGCCTAGTGCATCAATAAAGTGCGATTATGTTCGTAGACAACATACAAACGCGCCTATCTTTTAGGCGCATTACATAACGCTAAAAATAATAATTATGTCTAAGCATATTTTCATCACCGGCGGCACGGGTTTTATCGGACAACGCCTGTGCCAATACTTTTTAAAGCAAGGTCACCTAATCACCGTCTTTACTCGTTCTTTAGAAAAGGTAGAGAAGTTATGGAATGGTGATATCGCTGCTGTGGATGACTTAGATCAACTCGAATTTATAGAACCCATTGATTGGGTTATCAACCTAGCCGGTGAACCGATTGCGGATAAGCGCTGGACAGACGCGCAAAAGCACCGCATCCAAGACAGCCGCATATTATTCACCAAGATGTTAGTAGACGCTCTCTGCAAACTGCCCAAGGCTCCTGAACTGATGATCAGTGGTTCTGCCATTGGTTATTACGGCCACTGTGACGATGAAACCTGTGACGAGTCATTTCCTACCGGCGATGACTTTGCCGCACAACTCTGCCATGACTGGGAAAAAGCTGCTCAAGCCATCACGATCAAAGGTACCCGCCTCAGTTTTGTTCGTACCGGTTTAGTGCTAGGAAAAAATGGCGGTGCCCTGAAAAAGATGGCCGCCACCTTCAAAATAGGCCTTGGTGGAAAAATCGGTTCTGGAGACCAATGGATGTCGTGGATTCATATCGATGATTTATGCCGATTGATACTCCATATTGCCAATACACCTCAATGCAAAGGAGTGTTTAATGGCACATCTCCTAAAGCAGTAACAAGCGCTGAGTTCACAAACTCCCTCTCAAAATCACTCCGCAGCAAAACCTCGTTTGTCCCAAACATACCATTGCCCAATTTTGTACTCAAAAAAACCATGGGTGAATCCAGCGATTTACTACTTAAAGGTCAAAAAGTTGTACCTCTACATGCTACAGCCAGCGGCTTTAAATTTACCTACCCCTCCCTAGAGCAAGCCCTTCAACAAATATATAGCATGTCATAATAATGTCACAATAATGTAATACTGTGAGGCCACTAGAGAGCTTCATATGAAACAATTACTTATCGTCGCACACGCGCCCTCGCCCAATACCCAAGCATTATGCGAACAAATACGCGTGGGCGCAGAGCAAGCAGATACTGATGCAATTAAGGTTTCATCCCTCTCAGCATTTAACACGTCTCACACAGATGTATTAAATGCTGATGCCATCATATTATTTACCCCAGAAAACCTGGGTTATATGAGTGGAGCCCTAAGACTTCTTTGAACGTATTTATTACCCATGCCTTGAACTCACGCAGGGGTTACCTTACGCGACCTGTGTTCGTGCAGGCCACGATGGTACAGGGACAAAGCGGGCAATTGACACCATCACAACCGGGCTACGTTGGAAAGCAGCACAGCCAACATTAGTATGTAAAGGGGAGTTCCATGATCGATTTCTTACTCAATGCCATGATTTAGCTACATATATGGCAATTGCCCTAGACAACGGCATTCTTTAATCCAAGAAAGTTACATCAAACTGCAATATAACGGTTGAATCTCGATGCAATCCCTGGTCTTATGCGTCCACCTCAGCGGCACCTATTACCAACACCCATTTGCCTCTGAATTTACATAACAATATTGTATTAACGCTACACAACAACGAATCACCAAGGAGACTCATATGAGCCCCCCTGAATCAACCAGCAACGCCTCTAACTTACTAATGCGCTTCGGTATTGTTGGGCTTTTTATCATCGGAATCATTGCCTTCACCTCACAACAATTTGGCAGCATAGACAACAGCTTATTACTTATTATTGCTGCCGTGATTGGTGGTTATATGGCATTAAACATCGGTGCCAATGATGTTGCCAACAACGTCGGCCCTGCAGTGGGCTCTCTTGCATTAAGCATGACCGCAGCTATCGTAATTGCAGCAATTTTTGAAGCTGGAGGCGCGATTATCGCTGGTGGTGACGTTGTAAGCACCATCAAGAAAGGCATTATCGACCCCAGTAATTTGTCTGATCCTATGACATTCATATGCGTTATGATGGCAGCATTATTGGCCGGGGCAGTTTGGTTAAACTTAGCAACATACCTCGGTGCACCTGTTTCAACCACCCATTCCATTGTTGGTGGTGTACTAGGCGCCGGTATTGCGGCCGGTGGTATGGACATCGCAAACTGGTCAAAAATGAGTGCAATTGCCGCAAGCTGGGTGATTTCGCCGGTTCTTGGTGGTGTTATTGCCGCCTGTTTCTTGTTTATTATCAAGCAATTAGTGATACATCAAAACGACATGGTCCGATCAGCAAAACGTGTCGTACCATTACTATTGGCCATTATGGCATGGGCATTTACCACATATTTGTGTTTAAAAGGCCTAAAGAAAATCTGGAAAATTGACTTTCAGACCGCAGCCTTATTTGGCCTATGTGCAGCAACCATCACTGTGTTTGTCACTGGCAGGCTTATCGAAAAAGCCGCAGAAAAACTTAAGAACGATAGAGATGCCGTTGCAGACCTCTTTACTTACCCATTGATATGTTCTGCAGCGCTATTGAGTTTTGCTCACGGTGCCAATGATGTAGCGAACGCAATCGGGCCATTAGCGGCAATCAACGATGCGATTGTTAACGTTGGTATTTCCAAGAAAGCAGCAATCCCCCTTTGGGTCATGCTTATTGGCGCGGTTGGTATCGCCATCGGTCTAGCGCTATTTGGACCAAAGCTTATCCGCACCGTCGGTACAGAAATCACCGAGCTTGATAAACCTCGCGCATTTTGTGTTGCCCTTGCTGCAGCTATTACTGTAATTATTGCCTCTCAACTTGGCCTACCGGTTAGTTCAACACATATTGCTGTTGGTGGTATTTTTGGTGTTGGCTTCTTACGGGAATACCTCAAACGCTCCTACTTGGCAGAGATGCACTCCATTTCAGACCAGTTGACGGGCACCGACAAAGAGAAAGTTGATCACATCCTTAAGAACTACACCAAAGTATCCGTTGATGAAATCAACAAGGTATTCCGTGTACTTAAGCAAGACCGCAAGCAACTGGACATGAAAAAGAAAGATGTTAAGCGCTTGAAGAAAGGCTACAAAGAAGAGCTTGTTAAACGCTCTGCATTATACAAGATCGCTGCGGCTTGGATCATAACAGTACCTGCATCAGCAGGCCTTGCAGCAATATTGTTCTTTACAGTACGTGGGTTTCTCATCAGCTAATACCTAGATTAAACAAGCCCCTCCAATTACTGCATTTATCTTATGCTTAAATGGAGGGACTGACTTAATACAGATAACCACCTTCATACTGTTTTGTTTACCTTCACCGATAATCTTTGCTCTAAATCCATAAAAAACACTTATTTTTTGATTCCTAACATCTCTGCTAGGGACAATGACCCTACTTCTACTTTACAATTCGCATCCTAGCCCCTCAGTGTATGTATACAGTCTAGTATTAGACGTTAACTCTAAACATTGTTTATCTACCGTTAGCCCAAACGACTTAATCAGCAAGAGATAGGATTTCGAATGACGCCACTTTCACCTTCAGACCAGCTTTTCCTTTGGCTAGAAAAACGCCAACAGCCCATGCACGTGGGTGGATTACAGTTATTTTCATTCCCTGAAGGTGCCGGCCCTAAGTACGTTACCGAATTAGCCGAATCATTACGCGCATATTCCTGTCCACAAGCACCGTTTGATCAACATCTAGTTTCAAAATTTGGTCAATCTTACTGGGAAACGGACACTCACTTTGATTTAGAACATCACTTTCGTCACGAAGCTCTGCCTAAACCGGGAAGAATTCGTGAATTGCTTGCCCGCGTTTCTGCTGAACACAGCAACCTAATGGATCGAGAACGCCCACTGTGGGAAGTACACCTTATTGAAGGCGTACGAGGCAAACGTTTTGCCCTATATTCTAAGATGCACCATTCGATGATTGATGGCATGTCAGGTATGCGTTTATGCATGAAAGCACTATCCACTGACCCTAGTGCTCGAGACCTACCACCGATATGGGCAATGCAGCCCAAAAAGAAACAAGAACAATCCAAGCCCACCCCAACCGATCTTATTTCTAGCTTGGCACAATTCAGCGGGGCTGCTGGCAAACAGTTATCAACACTCCCTGCCGTAGCACGAGAGATTGCAAAATCGGTTAAAAAGGCCAAAACTGACCCCAATTACGTCTCTATATTCCAAGCACCTCAGTGCTTACTCAATGAGCCTATTACGGGATCCCGTCGTTTTGCTGCTCAGTCATACCCCATTGAGCGCATTAAACGTATTGGCAGAGCCTTTGATGCCACTGTAAACGATGTTGTACTGGCTATCTGCGGTAGTGCTTTGCGGGATTACCTGATTAGTCAGCACGCTCTGCCGGATCAACCGCTAATCGCACAGGTCCCTGTCAGTATTCGCCAGGACGATAGCATTGGTGGCAACCAAATTGCGATGATTCTTGCTAACCTTGGCACCCACATTGCCGATCCCAGCAATCGAATCGAAGTCATCAAAGCATCAGTAAACGAAGCGAAACAACGCTTCAAGCAGATGACACCAGCAGAGCTGTTAAACTACACCGCTTTAACGATGGCACCTTCAGCACTCAATATCCTAACTGGATTAGCGCCCAAATGGCAGACCTTTAACGTTGTTATCTCTAACGTTCCAGGACCGAAAGAAACACTTTACTGGAATGGCGCTAAACTTGAAGGTATGTACCCTGTTTCGATCCCAGTGGATCGTGTTGCCTTGAATATCACACTACTAAGTTATGTAGACCAATTAGAATTTGGCTTCACAGCTTGCAGAAGAACCCTGCCATCAATGCAGCGTATGCTTGATTACGTTGAGAATGGCATCCATGAATTAGAAGTTGCGGCAGATATAAATCACCGCTAATCCATAACATACCGGTAAACCACCACTTACCGGCAAACTACTTTTTATCAGTAAAAATAGTGCGGAAAATATTCTTCCGCCATAAAGAGGTTTCAATTTTTGTTTTCTGAACTCGCGTTACATGATCGCTTATTAAAAGCCACCACTAAACTTGGTTTTACAAAAACCACTCCCGTGCAACAAAAGGCTATTCCTTTAGCAATGTCTGGCAAAGACCTGCTAGTTAGCGCTAAAACAGGTAGTGGTAAAACTGCGGCTTTTTTATTACCGTCATTACACCGCTTTTTGGAAAATCCCGCACCCAACAGCGGTACTCGCGCACTGGTATTAGTTCCAACACGGGAACTTGCTCGTCAAGTACAAAAACAATGCGATCAATTAGCGGAGTTCACCCAGATGAAATCTGCCATGATTATTGGTGGTGAAGATTTCAAATTCCAAAAATCATTATTTCGAAAGAACCCTGAAGTCATTGTTTCTACACCAGGGCGCTTAGCCGAACATATTGATGCAGGCTCCGTCGACTTCCATGACCTAGAAGTGCTTGTACTTGATGAAGCCGATCGTATGTTGGAGATGGGTCTTATTGAAGATGTATTACGTATTACAAAATCTTGCAATGCCGAGCGACAAACCCTTCTTTTCTCAGCAACATTAAAACACCAAGGTCTTAACGATGTTATTCGCCAGTCGCTAAAAAACCCTGAGTCCCTCGTACTCGACACCCACAAAGACAAACATTCGCAAATCAAACAGCAAGTTATATTAGCCGATGATTTTGATCACAAAGATAAATTACTCGCCTGGCTATTAGCAAATGAAACGTATAATAAGGCCTTGGTTTTCACCAACAAAAAAGTTCAAGCCTCTCGTCTTTGTGGATTAATGCGGTATAAAAATAACCGTGCAGGCATGTTACAAGGGGACCTCAGCCAAGAAGAACGTAACCATGTAATGAGCTTATTCCGCAACCAACAAATCGATGTACTTATTGCCACAGACGTTGCTGCTCGTGGTATTGATGTTAGTGACATTGACCTTGTTATTAATTACGATATGCCCCGAAATGGTGATGACTATATTCATCGCATTGGTCGTACCGGTCGTGCAGACAATGAAGGGAAGGCAATTTCCTTTGTTACCTCTTTTGAGTGGAACCTAAAAGCGGCCATCGAGCGTTATATACGACACAACTTTGAAAAACGTACTCTCGATGGTTTGGCAGGAAAATTCAAAGGCCCCAAAAGGGTTAAGAATTCAGGAAAGAAAGCTAGCGATAAGAAAAGACTCGACAGTAAAAACGACGACAATAAAGATGAACCAAAAATAAAAAATCGTAGAAGAGACAAGAAAAATATTGGTAAGCGTCGAACACCTACAGAAAAAAGTGGCAGCGGAAAAACCGCTCATACTCGCAGCGATGAAGGTTTTGCTCCACCGAAGAAGCGGGTATAACACCGCCTTTTCTAATCCAACGCATCAATAATTTTGTCAATGGATCTATCAGCAATAATCGCGATACGGTCCCGCCCTAATATGGAGCTTCCACTAAAGCTCCATGTCATACGACCATTAAATGTCGCAGCTGATGTATTAAAATAATTCAACACATTGGTATTGGTCGCAAATGCAAACTCAGTAATGCGCACGGGGCAATCTTTGACATCTATTTTTACCTGCCCCAAATTGGATACCGACAAACCTTCTGGGTGCAATTTTCCAATCAATTCACTGAATTTCACCATACTAGACTGCCCCATCATTCGACCAAACATAGCAAAGCTTTCATGCATTGCTGGATGAAAAAAAGGGAGCGGTGTCGCCAATGTTTCTAACATACGCTTATGTATATCTCGCGTTAACTGCCAAAAACTCGTATGGCCATGCAAGCGGTGCAAACTTGTCGCGCCAGAAACAAAACAACCACAATCCTCTCCAACGCCAGGTATCAGCTGCGCCCGTATATCCAGAACCTGGGTGCAACTTGTAGCATGAAAAAAACGGGCAGGAGAGTCTTCAGCCACTGCCAATGACAGCGCTGCATTTAATACACATTGCACAGAAGCTTTCTCGGCTTTGGCTTTTTTAGCAATATGTTTCATTAGTTCAGGTTCTAAAAAACGAGGCTCCACAAGTAGACGCTGCTCAGAGAGCGGCTCCTCATGTTTACTTCGAAGTCCCATAGGTAAACCTACACGCCCCATAAACCTTGCTGATGCTTGAACGGTTTTCCACGCGGTACGTAATCCATCATTTTCGGCGTAATGCTCCATGGTAGGAATACGATCTCCGTAATAACCAACAGGGGCTAGTGACACCAACTCTGCAGCCTCGCCAGCACCTATTTGCGCCAATGATTGTTGAATATCTCTTAACAGAAAAATAGCGGACTTGCCGTCACAAATTGCATGATGATAGGTAGTAATAAGAGTGGATTCTTGATGATTATGTTTAATCAACATACAACGAATTAGCGGGCCGGATTTTGTATCAAATGCAGTATTTAACTCCGTTTCAAGCAGTGCCCATTCTTGACCAGATACTTGATCCAATACCTGTAAATGAATATCTCCTGTACCTTCCCGAAACCAAGGCACACCCTTGTCGTCCGTTTCAATATAAACTCGCAGTAATGGGTGTCGTTGCTGTAATGCCCGCAATGCAAAACGCAAAGCATCAACATCCAATGCACCTTCCAACCGAACAATAGAGCCAAAATTCAACGGAGATACCGAATCAAACCGCCAATACATGTCCTCCGTTGCCCCCAAAGGACGCTCAATTGACGATTGTTGCCCCGATACCATCACCTACCCCCTACGACTATACAGTGTTATCGATTCTAACAGACATTCTAATAACCTGAATAGATGTCTTCTCTATAGCGTAGGGTGAGATTGATAAGCGTCAAGACTTAGTGATGATGACCACCAACACCATGAGCATGGCCGTGAGAAACCTCTTCTTCTGTCGCCTCTCTAATACCTTTTACATCCACATCAAACGTCAACACTTTACCGGCTAAAGGATGATTGCTATCAACATCAACGTTAAACTTACCCACTTTAACAATCGTTACCTGCTTAGGACCTTTTTCGGTTTCCACAGCAACAATCTGCCCCACACGTAATTTTGTTTTCTTCTTCACATGAAGGTGCTTAATGGGAATTCGCTGCTGATTGTCTTCATTACGCAAACCATAGGCATCCGCAGGTTGAACTGTCACACTGAAGCTCTCTCCAGCTGCCTTACCTTCCATTGCCGTCGCCAGACCACGAATAACACCACCATGACCGTGTAAATAGGCAACTGGATCACCACTATGAGAGTTTTCCATCTCTTTGCCTTCTTCATTACTTAGCTTGTAATGAAAGGTCACAACCTTATTAGCACCTATGGTTAACGCTGGCTCTTGCTCTTCACTCATAACACTTCCTCAAACTTTGATCGAATTTGCGGGCTATTATCTGTGCAGATTGCTGCGATAGCAATATTAGGTGCTCTTTTTTGCTCTTGTCTTTCGTTTTTTCCGATAAGTGGGTTTGCTAGCCTTAATACCCCGCAACCCCTGAGGTAAATCTGCCAAGCTCTGAGTTATTAACTGCCCCAAACGGACTGTCAGTGGTGTCATAAAGCTTTCATAGTTCACTTTCCGTAAACTAATCGCCTCTAACGTTGCTTCCCATTGCGCGGTCATGTCAGGAGTAGTGGCAGAGGTTGGCAAACTACCAATCAATCCTCGCCCCGCTGCTGTCGAACGTATCTGTTTACTCTGACGTGTTAAATAATCCCGTTTAAATAACAAATCTAAAATACCGGCTCTTGTCGCCTCGGTGCCTAAGCCATCAGTATCCTTTAGCACCTTACGAATCGCCTGATCTGTAACAAAACGGGCGATTCCGGTCATCGCAGCTAACAACGTTGCATCGGTAAAGTATTTGGGGGGCTGGGTTTGTTTGTCTTGCAGCTCTCCTTTTTCACAATGCAACATTTGACCTTTTCGTAACGCAGGTAATGTTGCACTGCTTTTATCATCCTTAGCGCTGATAGCATAAATAACTTTCCAGCCCTCTGCAGTTACCTGATTAACTTTGGCAATAAATATCCCGCCTTCAATATCAATACTTACAATCGTCTCTTGATACTCATGCTTAGGATAAAACTGAAACAGATACTGACGGGCGACCAGTTCATAAATTTGTTTCTCTTGAGTCGACAATCGACTCATATCCATTTTTTTCTGAGTGGGAATAATCGCATGATGAGCAGAAACCTTGTCATCGTTCCACGCCTTGCTTTTAATACGAATATCAGCATTTAACGTAGCCGTACGCAAAGCATCCACATTTGACTCAATCGCCAATATAACGGAAGGGGCCTGCTGAAAATGTTCCTTGGGTAAATAGCGACTATCAGAACGAGGGTAGGTAATTAACTTATGCTTTTCATATAAACCCTGACACACGTCCAACGCAGATTTCGCAGACATTCCAAAGCGTTTAGCCGCATCAATTTGCAACGCCGACAAACTATAAGGCAAGGGTTGCAGCTGAGTTTTTTTCTTTTTCTTTTGCTCCATAACCGTTGCAGGTTTATCCGTAATACGACGTACCACATTCTCTGCCAAGCTTCGATTTAATATACGACCATCTTCATCTTGATGCGGCCCACAAGCCTCACTAGGCACCCACTTGGCGGTAAAACAATCACCTTTTTTTGTTTTTAAGTGGGCTACTACTTCGTAAAACGGTTTAGAAACAAAATCCCCGATTTCTTTATCTCTTCGGACAACCAATCCCAAAATAGGCGTCTGTACTCGCCCTACCGACAATAGCCCCGAGTACCCTACCTTTTGACCTTGCAAGGTATAAGCTCTTGTCATATTAATGCCGTATAACCAATCAGCTCGTGACCTAGCCAGTGCCGAAACCGATAACGGCATAAATACTTGATTGTCCTTGAGATCATTGATGGCCCGCTTCACTGCTGGACGGTTTAGATCACTGATCAAACAACGTTGAACACTCGTTTTCTTCTGACCTTTAACACCCAAATGATCAATCACTTGGTCAACCAACAACTGCCCTTCTCGATCAGGGTCTCCAGCATGTACTAGCTGGTCAGCTTCTTTCACAAGCTTGCGTAATACACTCAGTTGCTTTCGTGTTTTTGGTTTTGGTTTTACCTGCCATTGTTCAGGAACAATAGGTAAGTCTTCTGTCCGCCAACGTTTATAGGCTGGGTCATAGGTTTCAGGCTCCGCCTGCTCCAGCAGGTGCCCTATACACCAGCTAACACAATCGCCATTCCCCGCTCGAATAAACCCATCACCCTTTTGATGCGGCCCAGGCAGTACATCAGCGATTGCTCTACCTAAGCTTGGTTTCTCTGCAATATATAGCTTCACCTAGATTCACTCCACACCAAAATACTGTATAATTAACCAGTATATTAGTCAAGAACACTGGGGTTTGGCAAGGGCCCTTACACAAATAAATAGCCTCCACCGGCCAGAATCAACAAGGTGCCACTAATTTTTGTTACTTTATCGCCATAGGGTAAAATCATCGGGGCAGCACTAGGCACCATCATACCCACCATCAATAACCACCATGGCATGCTTGGCTCCCTTTCACCTACAACTCAACAATGCTCATATTTGTCAGATAACGCGGCACCGAATAATCCAACGTTACCGCAAGCTCCTTTGCTCGTTGGTTAAGTTGCTTATCACTTAACGGATTTTTCCGCTTTCCAGCAAAGATAATCCAATTCCCGCTATTCGTCGTAGACACTCTAACCTCTGCAAATACATCACTAATCAGCCGTAAGTTCTCTTTATCCCGACGATGATCATTCCAGCAATTCAGCACTAACCAACCATCGTCTGTAAGCAATTCGTGGCAACGCTCTAAAAAACAAGAAGTTAGCTGTTGAGGATCTAGTCCATCAGCCCCATACATATCAGCAAGAATCAACTGCGCTGGGGATATAGCATCATCCAATAAATACTGTCCGGCATCATCCTCAAACACACTTAATCGATTAGTCTTAGGCAAATAGAAATATTTTTTTGCGATTTTGATAACTGCTCGACGCAGTTCAACCGCTCGTAGATTAAGTTCAGGATGATAATCCAGCAAACAGGTCGCTAAACTCCCCCCTCCTAACCCCAATAACAACACCTCTCTTGGGTCAACAAGGAGTAACGATAGCAACATCGCCCGGGTGTACTCATGTTGTATATGCGCCGGATTTTCCTTTAAAACACACGTTTGTTCGTCATCCTCCTCAAATGCTAGATACCGTTTAACTCCATCATCAAACACTTGAATCGGCCCATATTCATCGTAAGTACGATAAATCTCTTTTCCTAACACTGACACCTAGTAATTTCCTCTTATTGATCTATTTCAATGGCGATTTTAACGGCATTATCCATTTTACGCCTCACTCATTTCGTTTTATGCTTAAAGAATCAAGAAACATTGGCATTTTCCATTATTTTTTGGGTGGTTAATAAAATATGAAACTTTCTATTGAGCAACTGTTTCACCCCGTGCATGCAGAAGACATCAATCCAGAAAACCCAGACAAACCAACGGAAAAGAATAAACACATTCTGGGCCAACGAAGAGCAACAGAAGCCCTAGAGTTTGGCATTGATATTCGTCAGCCCGGTTATAACCTATACGTTTCTGGGGAAAGCGGTACTGGTCGAGTCCAATATGTAATGGACTACCTTTCCCCAGTCGCCAGCTTGGGGGCTCCACCGCCAGATTGGTTATATGTAAATAATTTTGACAACCCCCGTGAACCTCGCGTGCTATCGCTTCCCCCTCAACAAGGTTCAAATCTATTACGAGAGTTTGACTTACTTATCGAAGCATTACTTGCTACTTTTCCTGCCATTTTTGATCATCCAACTTACCAGCAACAAAAATCCACGTTACAACGACGTTTTGATTGTAAGTACGATAAAGCCATCGATGATATTGAGTGGCAGGCAAATAACAAAAAAATTGCCGTATACCGCGAAGAAGGTACGATAACCTTCACACCCCTAGTTGACGGACAGGCTGCCGATGAGGCCATGTTCGCACAACTCAGTGAAGATAAACGTAATGAATTTCAGCAACATGTTGTTGAGCTAGAGTCATTGTTAAACGCCACCTTACTTGAACTTCCACAGTGGCAACGAGAACTGAATGATCAATTAAAAGAGCTAAGAGATGGCGCCATTAAACAAGCCATCAAACCCTTGTTTGACAAAATTCAAAAAGCCTACCCTGGCAATACCGCAGTACTGCTTTATGTTGCACAGGTACATAATCACTTACCCAGGGTTATTGAAGAATACTTGGGTGAAGAACAAGACACCAAAAGTGACGTTAATATTAACAAACGTGCATTACTGGAAGACCTCTACCGCCCTAATTTATTAACACGTTCATTATCAGACAGTGGCTCACCTATAGTTATCGAAACCAACCCTCACTTTGGCAACTTATTTGGTCAGCTGGATAACCCTCAAGAATCCACACCTTATAATACTCATTATCAACAACTGAGTGCGGGAGCCTTACATAAAGCCAATGGTGGGTATCTTATTTTACACATCGAAAAAGTATTACGGGAACCTGCTACATGGGAAGCCCTTAAGCGTGCCCTGCAAAATAACAAAATTCATTTTGAACCCCCTATTCATGAAGCTCAATTAGGAATCCCGAGTACCCTAAGGCCTGAGAGTATTCCACTATCCGTTAAAATAATATTAATTGGCCCCAGGGATATTTATTACACACTCGCGCAACTTGATAGCGAGTTTGATGAACTATTTCGTGTATTGGTTGATTTCAGCAGCGACTTTACACGCTCAGATCACAACCTTTATCACTTTTCACAACTTATTCAACACAAAGCAAACAAGAAGGGATTGGCTGAATTATCAACGACAGCAATTGCACACCTAACAGAACATGCCTGTCGATTAGCAGAACATCAGAATAAACTGTCGGCGCGAATAGAACAAATTATGGAAGTGGCCATTGAAGCGGACTACCTGCGTATTCAAGAACAACAAATTACAATTGACGCACAATATATTCTTAAAGCTATTGAAGCCCGAGAATATCGCAATTCTCGATTAAGCGAACAAATACGAGAACACATCCTCAATGGCACCATTGTCATTTCCACCACGGGTACCGCCATCGCTCAAGTAAACGGTTTATCCATTATGGAAGTGGGTGAAAGTCTCTTTGGTTGCCCCAGTCGCATTACTGCTTCTGTTCACCCGGGAAACAATGGCGTTGTAGACATAGAACGAGAAGTTGAATTAGGCCAATCCGTGCATTCCAAAGGTGTTTTATTGCTCGGCGGCTACTTGTGTGGCCGATACGCCAAAGAATTCCCGCTAGCGATCTCTGCTCATATTGCCATGGAACAGTCCTATGGTTACATCGATGGTGATAGCGCCTCTCTGGCAGAGCTTTGTGCCCTTATTTCTGCACTGGTCAACATACCATTACGTCAAGACATTGCCCTCACCGGTTCAGTAAATCAGTGTGGAGAGGTACAAGCCGTTGGTGGAGTTAACGAAAAAATTGAAGGATTCTTTGATATATGTGCCGCAAGAGGCTTAACCGGTACCCAAGGAGTTGCCATTCCCGCAACGAACCAACCTAATTTAATGTTGGCCACCCGCGTAGTAGACGCAGTCAAAGCAGGGACATTTTCGGTTTATACGACCACTTCGGTTGATGAGGCATTAGAATTGCTCACAGGAAGAACGATGGGCTCCGAAAACGCTCAAGGGATATTTTCAGGTAACACCGTAAATTTACAAATTGTTAAGCGGTTAAAACAATTTTCCCACATAATGAAACCCTATAACGATAACAATCACTGACGATTGATAAATAGATATAGACAATGGAAACCAACAAACCAAGAAAACCCATGGACAACCGCTCCACGGTAGAAAAATATCAATTCAGCCAAGCAGATTCCATTATTCTTCGAGAGAAGCTACGTGATGACATCAAAAAAAAGCAAGTAAAAACAAAGCACTGGCTTCTCAGCTTAAGTTTTATTCTCTTCATAATTATTGCCGGATACTTAATGTTTCGTTCATAACCCCCTTTAGATTCCCATAATGAGAATTTAAGGCGAATTATTGTTAAAAGGTCACAGAAAACAATGATATTAAACAAAGTGTTAGCCAGGATTGTACTTTTTGGTACAATTGCGCCCCTTGATAACCCGAACAACTTGTTTATTGTAGAAGTATCACCACCTAAAAGGGGCGGAGAATGGCAATACGTTATCTATTTTTCGTTTTCGTAATATTGTGCACTAGCGGTATGGCGCCGCTATGCATCGCGACACCTATTGTTGTTGATTACTCAGTGATCCCAAAGACCATATTTACCCCACCGACGGAATCAAAACCAACACATTCAAACGCGTTATTATCGCCACAAACAATTAACGAGCTAATCTCGCAACAACAAAACGATGCAGCCCCTCCGATGTCTATCAGAGCAAATGCAAAAGAGTTCCAACCTAACAAAGAGCTTCAGTCTAGCGAAGAACCCCAATCCAATGATGAGCTGCTTCCAACTCAAAGCCCTCAAAAAGACAAGGAAACCCTTATACATCTTGGCTTTAATTTTAATGGATTTCACCAAACCAATACCCTAGAAGAAAGTTCACTTCCTCAACAATCTAATCAAGAAAATCAACATCACGCTTCACTTAATTTAAAAAGTATTTTACGAGACACGATTAAAGATAACGAAGTATTAATGGAGCTAGCAGAGGGCACTATTGAAATTTATCGTTCGTTTAGTGACTCATCTACAACGGAAAGCTTTCAAACGACCTCACCTACCGTATCCTTTGGCAATGAGAATGTTGGATCATCTCGAGATTTTTTGGATGCACCACCACTTATTTCAGCACAACAACAAGCACCAAGAGCACAACGTAGTTGGGGCGAAGAGACATTTTTTGATAAGTTAATTCAGTTCTGTTTTAGCTGGAAAGGCCTGCTGACACTTTGTGGCTTTCTCATTTTTAACTCTATTTTGTTCAAGCTGGTCTAGTTCACCAAATCTATTCTCTTCAGATAATCTGAGAGAGATTGTCGTAATTGTCCTATTTTTTGGCCGTTTTATTGGTTGCCCCCTTCTGCAGTAATTTCTACACTTGTTCCCTACTAATATCAAACGTCACAATCTCTACGCTTATAAAGGTACATTCATGTTACCGGAACATAGAATCAAAACCCTCAAGAAAATGCTGTCGCTGATTGATCGGCAGACGTCAATGATGGGTACCACCGGTACTATTGAGGTTTCACATTACACTTGCAAAGAGCGGCTCACAAGTGAACTTAATACGTTGTTTCACGATCATCCAATTTTGGTGGCCCATGCAAGTCAACTAAAAGAACCCAATAGCTTTATTACGCTAGACATTGGCAACACGCCAATACTCGTCAATAGAGATCGCTCAGGAGTTCTTCATGCATTTATCAATAGTTGTCGACACAGAGGCGCAAAGCTTACCGATAAACCCTGTGGAAAAGCAAAAGCGTTTAAATGCCCCTATCACGCTTGGAGTTATATGGATGACGGTTCTCTGAAATATGTGCCTAACAAAGAAGCATTTCCAACATTAGACGTTGATCAACATGGCCTGAAAGAATTATCCGTAACCGAATTATCTGGTTTTATTTGGGTGGTACCTAGTAACAAAACAACAATAAACACAACCGAGAACACGCCTGGCAATAAGAACATTAACGTGCAGCATTATTTAGCAGAAATTGATATTGATCTTGAAAATTTTGGTCTAAAAAATCATGTTGTACGAGTTTCCGATATCCAAAAGCCAAAATGTAATTGGAAACTCGTCATTGATGCATTTAGCGAAGGTTATCACCTAAAAACATTACATAAAGATTCTGTAGAACCCTTTTTCTTAGAACACGGTTCCGTTTTCCAAAAAATGGGAAAACACGCTCGATCTGTCGGGGCACGTAAAGATATTCTCAAAGCCAAAAATTTACCCGAATCCGAATGGAAATTTCGAAATTGGACCACACCATTTTACACATTATTTCCAAACACTGTTTTAGTCTTTCATCCAGACTGGGTGTCACGCATCACGATTTTCCCTGATGGCACCGACCAATGCATTGTCTATCACGACATGCTTGTACCAGAGGATGCTGATCTAAAAGCCAACTACTGGGATAAAACATTTAACTTAATCAATCAAAAAGTATTCGCTGCAGAAGACATTGCAATGTGTGAAAGTATTCAGTCCATTGCAAAGTCAGGTGCCGATACACAGTGGATTACCGGGGGCTTAGAAAGCCCCGTGTTATGGTTTCACCAAGAGTGCAATAATGCCATCAAGGCTTCTTTGTTAACACCTGAATTAATTTCCCTAGAGTCAAACCCTGGACCAAAATTGAAAAAACCACAATGATATAAGTTACGGTCAAAATTGTATCTCTAATATCGCCAGGTGGTAATGCAAGGGCTAAGGCAACAGAAATCGCCCCACGTAAACCACCCCACGTCAAAATCCATTCTGCATGTCGGGTGAGTGTTTCCTTTAGGCGTAACACCCCAAATAACAATGAGATACTGGTCAGACGAGCAAGTAGAATTATTGGAATTAAAACAAAACCCACCGCCAACGACATATGATTAAACGCAAACGCCAGCACTTCAATACCAATCAGTACAAACAAAACCGCATTGAGGATTTCATCAATTAATAGCCAATTATCACCCATGAAAATGTTGACAACTGTGTGTTTGTGAACATAAATATCTGTAATTATTAGCTATTTTTCTACTTTAGCTGTCTTGAATCTTTGTCAACGTTGACATATTTAGTTCGCCTTATTAGTAATACCATTTCAGCAAGTAAAACCAAAACATTGTAGACAGACTATACCAATTATTGCTTAGTGCTCATAAATTAGATATTGCTGTAGAAGATTAACATAGCATCCTTGATAGCACTGTCAACTTAATTCCTTCATGTAGGTTCTGTCGGAAACCGCCTAGATTTTTTTTCACGGCAGATGTGCGGTTTGCGCCAGAGCCACTTGGTTCGCCTCGACGTGCAATTCAACACACTCACCAGCTCAGGAGTGATATCACATCATAGCCATTGTCATAAACACACTCCGTCACGGGGTGCCCTTTAGCCGATCTTGGATCTATCCATTTTGTGTCGCTAATACGTAGGCTATTTGACTCGACAAAAGACTGCTCAATATCTGAGATGGATTGGAGTGGCCAAATGAATTCTGATAGTGAAGAGCTTCGATTAAACCAACGTCTTGTTCCGTTATGACTCCATAGCGCTACCATGGCTGGTTTTTTCGTTATTTCGATGAGCCGCCCAGCCGAACTAACCAGAGACGTATTGTATGTACCAGCGATATACCTCACCGTATCCATATTCACTGGCATATCAGACAAATCTGCCATCATAAAATCGGGCATCATGAGATGACTTGCAAACACATTCGCCCTGGCTTCTCTTGTTTGACGAGCCGACATGCCTTTCGCATTTTGTTTTTGATTAATATCGCCGGTACTGCACTCAATGCTTAAATTTTTTCCTCGGTCATTCATCCAATGACCGATTTCGTGAGCAAGTGAAAAACGCTGTCGGGATTCTATTGTGTCGCTATTGACGGTGATCACGGCTTTATTGCTTGAACCAAAAATATTCGCCTCGTATCCCTGAAGAGGTTCGTAAATTACTTCCGCATTTAATGTGAAAGCTATAAAATCTAAATCGATCTCTTGGGGTTGCGATATTCCAATATCTCTCAAAACTGAGGTTGGTGACTTTACCCAGGCCATTACGATTTACCTTTTGATTTATGGTCAATAAACCCAAGCATATACATGCGCATCCATATTTTTTTAAGCTCTTCATCATTGTCCTTCCCAGGCTCTTCCCCACGATGGGCCAATGTCCAACCTTTAGGCACAGTATCGCCACCGGAAGTGATCACGCCAACAATTTGATGGAAAATCTGCTCAACTGAATTAGGTACCTCCCTTACGGCTCGATTGTATAGAGACTCCTTTTGTCGGTGTGCTTCATATTTGGCCCTGGCCTCGCTTAAACGGGCTTGCCTGTGGGTGGCGATGGTGTTGTGTGTAATAGAGTGGAACCGGACTACACGCTCATCTGAAGGTAAGTATTTCGAATCCGTTTCTACCACTAACTGTTTTGGCGGAAGCTCTTGTGTCTCCTCAGCAATCAATTTATTGATGAAATCTAAAAGTTCAAAGCTCACTGGCCGTCCCTCCAGTAGTCTATGCCGGTGGGATACATCTGGCGGGCATTGCGTTTTAACTTTTTCATTGCAGCTTGATAAGAATTCTCTGTTAGCTTACATATTTCTTTAATTTTAGACGCTTTAAAACTTTTAAGTTTATTAAAAATAATACACCGGATGTATGCGTCGTCTTCAAAAACATCCATCAGCTCACGAACGGCCTTGGAGATGACGTTTTCATCATTCCGAAGGTCTGCGGTTAAATCCAGATCAGAAATATCATCGATATTCTCAATCGCTGTGGCTTGGGAAAGCCCGTCTTTCTTGCCTTTCACTTTGCTCCAAATCAAACTGCGAACAACATTACGGATGAAAGTGTGTCGTTTGACCCCCTTGGGCCATTGACGGTCTTCCTTGAGGATTTTGTCTAGAGCTAATTCATAAAGATCCTCTGCCGTACAGCCCGCCCGGTGGGGGTTCAACTGCTCAAGAGAAAGAATCATTTTTCTGTAATCATCATCGCTGATATCGTCAAGAAGCTCTTCAACTTCACCGATACTGTAGTGCGTTTCGGGTTCATCTGACTCCAATTTATACGTCCTTTGTACTTGGGCTCCGAAATTTCACTTTTTTAGACATCGAAATGTCCAAATTTTCTCGATATTGGAGCCTAGGGGTAAGCAGCCCACGTTTTGCCCGTCGTGAGCGGAAGATACTGACTATTTAAGACAGATTTAGAGAGACAATAATGCCAAAGAAATCAAAGATATACCACTTTCCCGTGGGGAATGGTGACATGACCCTCATAGAGATCGCCTCGAACGATAAACACTTCCGTATTTTGTGTGACATACACATCCGAGAGAGTAGTAATCGTAAAATCGAGGGATTTGATGAGGCCCGATGCGATGTTATTGCCAAATTACACGATATTATCCAGACCGATGGGGATGATCGCCCCTACATTGATGTATTACTGTTAACCCACCCCGACGAAGACCACATTCGCGGGTTTGCCAAGTATTTCCATACGGGTAACCCTGGTGACTATAAAACTATCAGCAACGATGATGACTACGACAAAATCTTCATCCGTGAAATCTGGTCGTCACCGATCATCTTCAAGCGCAAACAGGCGAATCATAGCTTGTGCGATGATGCAAAAGTTTTCAATAAAGAAGCCAAACGCCGCGTCAAACTTTACCGCGATAGCGGTTATATCGGCAGTGAAGGTAACCGTATTCGGCTCATTGGCGAAGACCGTGACGGTAAAACAGATGACATCTTGAATATTGTTTATAAAAGAGGTTCATCAATTAACACTGTGAACGAAACCTACATTCAAGAACTTAATGTGATAGTACTTGGTCCGCTGGATGATGGCGATTTTCCTGAAGATGTCGATGCCGATAAAAACCGTTCGAGTATCGTCATGCGCTGGGGTATCGCTAGTCAGGGCCGTATAGTACCGACAAACTATTTATTGCTTGCTGGTGATGCCGACGTTCACTGCTGGGAAATACTGCATGACAAATACCAGTTTAATACGGCGATGCTTGAATACGATTTACTGATAGCGCCACATCACGTTTCTTGGCGCACTCTGTCCAAAGACAGCTACAGCGAGAGCGATGACCCAGAAGTTTGCGATAAAGCGATCTCAGCCTTAGGACGCGCAAGAGAAAGCGCCGTGATTATAGCCAGTAGCAACAAGATCCTGAATGATGACAATGATCCACCGAACTACCAGGCCATGAAGGAATATAAAAGCATTTTGTCTGAGGTGGACGGTGAATTCAAAAGTTTAGCAACGCATAAACCTAACGGCAAAGAGTACCCCGAGGTGCTTGAGTATCGTTTAACTGTCAATGGCCTTCAGGAAGAAGACGGTAGTGATAAAACCGATGCAACAAAGACTGCTGTGGGCATGGCCAGGGTGACGACAATTCAGATACCGCATGGGTAATAGACAATTTATGAACGAAGTACTTAAAGAGCTATTACGTTATCCAGCGATAGTTGATGCAAAGATTGTTGAAAATCTGGATAGCGCCTGGACGAGTATCGAGACCACCTGGTTCACTATTTTACCAAACAAGTATAAGGCGAAAGGGGTGTCGTCTACCGGCGTTCGGGATGAAGAAGCGGTTATACTGAGCTTCCCGCCCAGCTATCCTACGCATCCACCCAGCATAGGGTTGAGAACGGACTTCCCTATTAACCTTCCACACATTAACCCTCATCAAGAAGGCGAGGAGGTGCCACCATGCGTATCTGAGATACCATTAAGTGAGTTGTTACACAGCTTAGGCTTATTTGGCATTCTAAGCGCCATTGAAGGTTGGTTAAAGAATGCAGTTAGTAATGAACTGCATGATCCTATACAGGGTTGGGAACCCATTCGAAGAACAGACTCTAACGGAATTTTAATTGTTGATGCATTCGATCTGCGACAACAAATTACTAAGGCCAATAATAACATTAACTACTTTCGTGTGCTGTATACCAAGATGCAAAGCGGATTTAGCTTTGGAGGAATGCGTGGTAAATTCGTAGGTTCTGATAATAATAGTCTTAGAAGAATTAGGGTTGCACACAACCCTTCGGATAGCTTTAACCTGACACCTGGCATCCTCGTCGCCAATCAAAAAGCGTGTGATGTGTATCAAGCTGAGAAGGTAAGCACATTCGAAGAGTTAATAACGTTCGCAAATTATTTTGAGTTGGGCGATATGCTCAAAGCACGTTACAAATATCTAACGAAGAAAATCGTTAGTAGTAACCACAATCATCACAAAAATATCGTTAATGATTTCTTTGTCGTTCTCGCGATAAAACGCCCATACCCTATTATAGGTGTAGACGGTGATCTTGAATTGTTGGCATATCGCGTTGAAGCCTCAATTAGTAAAGCAGGAAAACTCCAACACGACAGTCGCTGCTACCCGGTCATAGTACAAGACATTTGTACGCCAGAAATGCTGAAAGCGGTGTCGGGAACAAAGGCGCTCCCCGGAGCAATGATCACCGCAATTGGGTGTGGCAGTCTGGGCGCAAAGTTGACCTCGCATCTAGCCAAAACAGGTAGTTATGGCTTTCAGTTGATCGATAATGACTATTTCTCGATGCACAACAATGCACGCCAGGCGATAATTGAAACAGACATCACCAAGCTATATCAATCTAAGGCAGAGCTTTTAGATGCTGAATTCAAAAAGCTGGGTATCCGAAGTAATGCTTTATCTTGTGATGTGAGACTACTTGATCCCAAGAAGAATTTTTACGCTAAACAAGGATCAGGATTCATATTGGATAGCACTGCGTCGTTAGCCGTACGTCATTTTCTATCACATGATGTGACCGACTTGCCAGCAACATTAATTCATACTTATCTACTCAATAGGTCGAGGCTTGGTGTAACTGTTATTGAAGGCAGTGACCGTAACCCAAGAATCGACGACATTAATGCGTATATCTATCAGTTGGGTTTAGATGATGACCATTATCACCGGGCTATTTATCGATATGACGGACCGCAATCCATGCATTTTGGTGATGGCTGTGGCTCGTTCACCACACAAATGACAGACATGGACATTGCTATACCCGCCGCAAGTATGGCCGCAAATCTGAATAAGATTATTAACAATCCAAATCATGAGAACGGTCTTGGGCAGCTTTTATTAACCAATGTTGCCGACGATTACAGTGTGTCAGTAAATACTTTATTACTTGCGGAAACAAAGATATTCCCTTCCAACAATACCTATCTATGGGAGGTAAGAGTGCTTGGAAATGTAGCTAAAGGCATTGAGCAAGGTGCGGATGAATATCGTACTTTTGAAAACGGCGGCATATTAATAGGTCAATTCGATTGGTTTTCAAAAACCCTGTATGTGACAGGTCTAATGGAGGCGCCAGAAGATACCGAACGTAGTGCTACACGATTTGTTTTAGGCACAAAAGGCGCGAAGAAAGCGCTGACCGAAGTCGCTCAACGATCTGGGGGAAAGCTCTCTTTCATTGGCACATGGCATAGCCATCCCAATGGCGAACCACCATCAAAACTAGATAAAGGCACATTGCATAAGCTGCAGGAAGATACTAAATTGCCTGTCGTTATGCTTGTACAAACAGGAGGGCGTTTACAACGCATCGTAGAATGAATGATATTATCGATAAGCTATCCAGCTACAACTTATTTAATTATCTATTGCCGGGCGTAGTTTTTGTTTTTTTGGCTGAGGCGTTCACCGGCATCACTATTAGTCACGATGAAGTTGTCGTGATGGCTTTTATTTACTACTTCATCGGATTGGTGATCAGTCGTATTGGTTCGGTATGTATTGAACCAATCTTAAAGAAAATTACAGAACATGCCCCTTACGAAGATTATGTTAAAGCGTCAAAAGCGGATGAAACAATTCCGACATTCTCTGAACAAAACAATATGTATCGCACCATCATATCAATGTTATTTTGTTTGATGCTGATGTTTTTTTACGACTCACATCTATCCAAAATAACGACTGTGCCGGGGTCAATACAATACATCGTAGTGGGAATGCTGCTAGTGCTGTTTGTCTTATCGTATCGAAAGCAAACCATGTACATCCGCAAGCGCATACAATCGAATTGCGATAACTCGCAAGCATGATTGTTATTTTGGTCTGATATTAGAATCTGATGACATACCTAATCATTGACTTTAAGGGATACATCAATCCTAACAATGCGGCGGATATCATCGGTTTGTTGCAAACAACTACACATATTAACAATATGGTTGAGTGAGAAATGGAAAGCAATATGAATAACCTAGAAAATGATAGGGTTGATAATTATATTTCAGTTTTGAATCAGTCAATGAAATGGTGTTTATCATTAGCACTATTGGGCTTTATTGCATCACTTCTTAACGATAAGGGTATCAAGATTGGTGACTATACTTTTTCTAAGGAGGTTACGTGCATGTTAATTGGGTTGTTGCATTTAGCTGTCAGTTACCAGCAAAATAAAATGGCTAGTTTCTTTCTGGCATCTATAAATGGGCCTTCTAAAAGGGCCATGTTGCTTTCCATGCGGACGCACCCGGCATTTTTTAATCCTTTTTATGAAGTTAAAGAAGGCATTGAGTATTGGCATTCACAGATTAGCGCCTTGATTTTACCTATTGCAAACATGGCATTGCTAAGCTTCGTATTATACCTCTATTCTGAGAGCACATTGCCATATCTATTAAATACAATACCAGATCCTGGTATAGACCTAATATTTCCTGGGTTTATGATGTTGTTAGGTGCCATTGTTTTACTCATGCGAGATTCAAGTAAAAAATACGTTGTACTTCTTGAGTAATGTTCCTGGAGCAAAGCGCTTGGAAAAAACAAAGTTAAATTTTATCTGATCACTGTCAAGGGATGGTTTGTTTTAAATATACTTGTTCTATTGGTCAATGTTGGATTTGTAATGGTAGAGGCGAATTGGAATCACATATTTAAACTGACACCGTAAACACACGTCACAGCTATTCTAGCCCCTAATTATTTTTCTCAAACAGGTATTATACAAGATAAATTATGATTATAGTTCATAGAATAATATTCCTTAGTCTTATGCTGACTTGTTTTATATGGTCAGATATAGCTCTTAAAGTTAATTATTTAAGCTTGCTCTTTAGCTTTGATCTGAATAGCCAACTGGAATTGCTGAAGTTCACCTATATTTCGGGAGCTGCGGTTGGTTTTTGGTTTTTTTTCTTTGTGGAAATAATGGATACAATTTACTCAGCTCTAGGAAAGAACGGGTCGTTTTTCAAGAATTTTTTTATATCCATAAAAAATGACTTGGTTGTTGGGTTTATGTCACCTTTTGTGTTGCTGGCTATATATTTAACAGATGGTAGTCCTTACATTTTCACTGGAATAGATATTGGGGGCGCGGGAATAGGCTTTATAATAATGGCTTTTATTAGATTAAATGGTGCCAGAAAAATGAAAATAGCAGGTAAAAGAATTAACCTTTATCCTCTGATTATAATTTTCGTTATTATGGCTTTATACTCATATTCTGGCTTTGTTGTGCTACAGAGGAACTCATCAGGTAGCTATGATTCGTATCAGTCATTATGGTTTCAAATAACGATATTTTTTGGTTCCTTTTATTTTTATATGACAGCAAGTTATGTAAGCCATTTTGTATCTAAAGGAAAATTTGGTGTTTCTGATTTCAAAATGTACTTCATGAGAGATGTTATGAAACTCGATAAATTTTTCAATGATGAGTTGATTGAAGCCATTCAAAAAGCGAACAAAGAAATGGAACGGTCTAAATCAATATCTTCCTCTAAGAAAAGAAAGCGTTAGTACCTGAGATTATGAGCAAAAATCGGCAACGTTAATCGGTTTGATTTAAAATTCTGCTTTATATTAGAAGAATAGCGTTGCATCGACCGATTGAACTCACACTACAAAGCAGATATTCATCACAGGCGATCGAGCTTCCGCTTATGGCCGAAGAACGCTTTCGAAAGCTTTACAGCCACTGTCCATTGGTGTCACCTCCCAATAGCTATAAATATTCCGACACGCCTATGAAATGAAACGGAATATTTGCTCTTTTAAGCATTCTGGGCACCACTTCAGGTATTCCGATACTAACCCTCTTGGCATATCGCCACAGAAAAGATGATGCTTCCCAGCTAAGCGTTGCAAATAACCCGTTAAACACTCGCGCCCGCCTTCGTCATTACCTAGAGCGGGTAAGGCGTATATGGGAGAGCGCTCCTTTTTATTTCTTGAACGCCATGATCCCTCACGGTCACATGTTAAGACACTCATTGGCAATTTTCACTACGAGCTATATAGCTCTAATTTTTTATTTTCCGTCGTTCAAAGTACAACCTCATAAGACAATGTAACCTCAAACCTACACATACTTTCGTCAACAAAGTCATTTACTCAAATGATAAATACTGCCATGAAATCAGATGGAGCACTTTTAATCAGTGGGTACAGGTTACTTGTACCCTAATATGATGAGAAACAACTAAGATAAATACGCACATTTTTTACTGTTCACACAGGATTAAGTTGATAATATCGTTAGCTCAAAGATCAGATTTGAAAAATCGGGTTCACTTCCGATGTCATTACAACTATACCGGCGCACTCCAGCAACTGAAGTATCGATCATCATTCCTGACGTATATGATTGGGACTCTTTTCCTTCACCACTATCCCATATATTATATATCACTGCTGTCCCACAGTTTGACATAAAAAAGGCCTAATTCTCGATAAGTGTTACAATACAAGTGCGAACAAACAACGTAATACAAAAGGAAAATTAGGCCTTGGCACATAATAACA
>MAAB01032342.1_pt1 | contig 35028 bp, 29 predicted proteins | sample 1115991 | NCBI WGS metagenome assembly MAAB01 (sample SAMN04961124, study PRJNA320927) | seawater metagenome | isolation source: sample BD02T18 sea water enriched with oil for 18 days | place: USA:Gulf of Mexico | collected 2013-07-27
ATAAACGAGGGATTGAATGTAAACGAAAAAGAGCTGGCTGGGATAAGGACTATCTCTGGAGGGTTCTGACATCAGATAGACACCTTACAGAATCAATGATTTAGATGCGTTCGCCATGGACAAGGCCCCGACGCTTCCAGCAGGGACTACGACTATGTTATTGTTCCACCTGCGGGGTCGCGTTGTACTCGGGACCTCGCCACGTCTTCGGAGTGTTGGCGCACTCGCGAAGACACCTTTCTGTCATGGGAGTAACATCCACTCATGACATCAGGTTACGTTATTGTGTGTTCCTACTCCATATGAGATGACGGGGACACACTGTAACCGCCGACCAGTTTGCACCCCCTAATTAATGTCGTCAAGCGTATTTCTTTTTTAAGGTGGATGCCTTTTTGAAACCTGTTTAAGGGTTACGTTTGTTCGTTGCTTTTATCGGTTATAAGAGCGAGCTTTGTTTGAACGCGTGTCGTTACTATTTCTAACGCTACTCAAATACACAAACTAATCGCTTAGTACTTAACATATGAGTGTTGAATGAATATAGATGATGTCTCCGTACGCCACAGCGAACAGAAGATTTTGTTTTGGACAAACCTCCTTGCCGGACTGTTGTTTAACATGAATATCAACCAAGTATGGTTCTGAATCAGTAGAAACTTCAGTGTAGAGAAAATATTTTTCTTTCTCCTCTAATGGATTGTCATCAAGCCCCCCATCATACGGAATAATCTCGACCCCGTATTCTTCACAGTATTTGGCAATGCCTGCTCCCAAGGTAGTTACATCAACAGCCAAACCATTCAAATCACTCGAATCCGCCATCCAGTCTAACGTGGAATCGTTCTCTGATTGATTGGCTGGTCCGCAAATAAAAACGCATTGGTATTCGCGTGGTGGCGTTGGTTCGATGTTTGGTTTGTGAATCGATAGATTTTCTGAAAACCAATCAGGCAGCTGTGGGTTTAACCGCCGCCATAAGACACCGTGATAACAAGGCCGCCTAATTTCCCTCAAAGTAAGCAGCAGTGTGACGAATACACTGAAATAAAGAACATTGTTCCACGCTAGAAATTCAAATTTCAGAGAGAGCAAGGAGAGCACAATAAAACTAAATGCCCAAATGAGCTCTGGAATACGTGACATACGAATGATGTTACAAAACAGAAAAAAATGTGCAACTACAAATGCTACACCAATACTTAGATTTGGATTGTGTGGATACAACACCCACGCGCCCCCTGCTCCGGATAACAGCACAAGAATATCGATGAGTGACAACCTAAACCCTGGATCAAACACAAACTTCACCTTGGTCAATATTATACTATGATAGTTTTATATCATAAGCATAGTCGGTTTCACCACAGAGCCCTATGCTCCACCCACTTCACTGGTAAATAGCATGAAACCAGAACCTATAGTTCTATTATGCATCCTAGGTGGGATAATCGCTTGTTTGTTGCAGTATGACGCTGAAGGGTTAAAGGTTGCGGGGGTTATTACTACTCTCGTTATTTTGTTTTTGATATTGGAACGACACTCAGAAATAAAAGCCTCCAGAAATCAGACCAACAATGTTTACGTAAGTCCTGTAGAAAATGCCAATGATCAATACGAGGCAATGCTTGCTAACAGTCGAAACATTCAGTTTAAGGAGGCGCTCAACATTGCGAAAGAACAAGTTTCCGCGAACGATGTTATTCAAGATTATGTAGAGGAATACACAGATTTTTTTGGATTTTATTACGGCGATATGAACAGTGAACCCTATCATCCTGGCCTCCCTGATTTTGAAGGTTGGGACGGGGGCAGCTTAGCTTTTTTTGTTAACCGGCATACTGGCGAGATAAAACACCCTCCGTACCCATATAAAGAGCAAGAAGGAGAAATACTACTCATACATCCATTCTCCGAGATCGAGCCAGGTATCGAAGCAAAAAACCTGAAAGAGAGTGACCCTATAAAAATATGGCGTTTACCAGCCTCTCAATGAGACCGTGGTTTGCTCTATATGGGCTCATTGAGAGGCTGGCAAAACTAACGCAACGCCTATAGCATCCTTGCCGTTCTAACTGTAATTTACAAGTCCGCACCTTTGCTTTCGTAAAAGCTTTATAGAAAGTGCCATCATTTCATCTCTCATTACGAGCTTATCCAACCAATTTTCTCTGATGCCCTTAATGCCATAATATGCACCCGCAACCTGTCCGCATATAGCAGCAGTTGTATCAGCATCATCTCCAAGGTTAGCTGCCAATAAAACGGCTTCATCATAGCTATCAGTATTTGCAAAACACCACAATGCAGCCTCTAAGCTTTCAATGACATAGCCACTACCTTTTATCACCCCTGCCGGCTTACCTACATACTCACCGCTCGCTATGGCTTTTACCTTTTCTGTTTCGGGGCTGTATAAATTGCTTTTAATTACTTCAAGTTTGGTTTCTGCAAAAAGGGCCACCCTCAATACTGTTGCAAAATACCGACACGCATCAATACATTCAACCGCCCCATGAGTTGTACGTGAACTCTCCGCCGCATATTTCAACAACAACCCTATATCCTGCCCATAAAATAGAGCAACAGGAGCCAGCCTCATCAAAGATCCATTTCCCGCAGAAAATGGATCAATTGATCCTGCAAACGAATTCTTAGTTTCCATATAGCGGGCCAGAGCATCGGACACGGTCATACCAATATCAAAGCACTCACCCGTGCTGCTCATATACCCGTATTGCCACCAATTACAGTATCGATTCATTTGGTCCGATGCATCAAACCCTTCGCAATGAACAAGTGAATGTGCAAGGCAAAGCGCCATTGAAGTATCATCGGTCCATTGTCCTGCCTCTAAGTCAAACGGACCACCGCCGACCATATCGATTACGGGGGGAAATGACCCCCTATCCATAAATTCAACGGTCGTTCCGATGGCATCACCAACAGCTAGGCCTAGCAAACATCCTTGATAACGCTCAATAATATCCATCTTATTTAGTTCCTGTTTAGCCATTATTCCTTATCGCCAATTTCTGCGTAGAAGGATTTTGTGACTGTTATCTCTCCAACGATATGATCATTAAACTCCTCAAGCTGACCAGCCGGAACCCAATACTCTTCACAGACTCGACCACCTACAATGTGAACATCAAACTGCTGAATATAGTCGGCGTCGACCTCAAAACGAGTCACAAAACCACTTCCGCTATCTCTAACATTCCAGTCGCGAGCGATTAATATTGCATACTCTTCATTGAGAACAGGGTAAAAAATCGGTTGTCCTGGCAATCGGGGTGGCCAACGCTTGTTTCCACTCTGCTTAACTAACTCAAGTTCATTCGGCCCAGTTGGCCTGTATAGCGTTACTGTTTTCATGACGTAATCCTCCTCAACATGTTTATTTTAAAACAAATATAAAACACCACTTGACACAAAGTGGCAACAAGCCACTATAATAGTGGCACAGAGACACTATATCAACGCAAAATTGAAATTTAAAGAAAATGAAACTTTCAGCAAAGAACATCAGAAATAATAAAGACTTACTCGACTACCTAAACCATGGCAAGCGAGCCAAATATTTATTCTTTTGGGGCCACCAAGAAAAGAAAAATGGGCAGATAGGCAAAGCTTGTTTTAGCCAATGGTATAACGCCTCATTTGAGATAGACGGAAAGCACTATAAGACTGCCGAACATTTCATGATGGCAGAAAAAGCGCGGCTATTTGGTGACTTAGAGATAAGAGAGTTGATTTTACAAAGCAATTCGCCAGGTGAAGCCAAGAGATTGGGTCGCAACGTTAAAGGGTTTAACGACAGTATTTGGAACGATAAACGTTTTGATATTGTCGTAACCGCAAACGAAGCTAAATTTTCTCAGAACAAGGCCCTTGAAGAATACCTTCTTTCTACGGGAAGACGTGTATTAGTAGAAGCTAGTCCCGCCGATAAAATATGGGGAATAGGCTTAGCTGAAGACAGCCCGATGGTTGATTCGCCGTATAAATGGAGAGGCCTGAACTTATTAGGCTACGCCTTAATGGAAACTAGGGCGAGAATACAGAAAAACATGTGAGCTAAAGAGAATACTCACTCAAAGATAAAGAGCATAAAAGTGAAATTATTAGTAGAAAAATACAAAGAACAAGCTGAACAATGGCCCCAAGAAGGTCGACACATTCTCGCACAATTTGACGATGAAACAGTTGTAGTGTACCAAGCATACAAACCGTCAATTGGACTTTATGCGGCAAAAAATGGTTATTTTGGCGGGGATTTTAGTTATTCACGGATGAGTTGGATTAAACCCAACTTTTTGTGGATGATGTATCGTTGTGGTTGGGCCAGTAAAGTAGGTCAAGAAACTGTATTGGCAATCCATTTAAAAAGAACATACTTTGATGATCTATTATCAGAGGCCTTTCCATCCAGCAATACGTTAGGGCTCAGTAAGCCCGAATGGAATAGAGAGGTCGCAGCTTCTGATGTACGGCTACAATGGGATCCTGACCATGACCCATATGGCAACAAGGAAACAAGAAGAGCTATACAACTAGGACTGCGGAATGATTACCTGACCCCCTTTCAGGGTGAAGGAATTATTGCCATAGAAAACATTACAGGGTTTGTGCTTGAACAAAGCAAACACATTAAGAAAGGCGACCTTTCAAGCCTGATGACGCCTACAGAGCGTTGCTACCCTGTGCCATCGTTTGCGAGAGAAAACCTTCAGGTGGATAAAATCTAAGACAGTTGAATAATACAGAAACAGTGTGAGTTATATGAATAATCGAAATGGAAGAGCGTCTTTAGCGCAGGAAACACTCAAAGTAATTGATCAAGGGTTTTATCATAATCAAAAAGGGGAAAGTCAGCATTTAATCAGCCTGATATCGAATGCTGTTGAAGGTACACAATATGTCAAAGATTCTGATTTTGATGAATTGTATCTAAAAAGGGACAATGTCATTCATGACAGAGAAGGGAGCAAAACTGTCTTTGAAGTTACGTCAGAAAGTAGTCTTGAGGCAGCACATCGGCTTATTGTCGCTGAGAACCTTAAGGATGTTTCCTGCTTGAATTTCGCATCTGCAAAAAATCCTGGTGGCGGTTTTTTAGGAGGCTCACAGGCTCAAGAAGAAGCGTTAGCCAGATCGTCGGCTTTGTTTCCCTGTATCTCAAATAATATGGAAATGTACGAACACAACCGTGGCCGAAAGACCTGTTTGTATTCAGATCATATGCAGTACTCCCCCAATGTACCTGTATTTAGAGATGATGACGGCTCGTTTTTAGAAAGGCCCTACTTGGTAAGTTTTATCACGTCTCCCGCGGTTAATGCTGGCGCCTTAAAGGGTTCTGAGAAGAAAAAACTACCAGAAGTCATGCTAAGAAGAACCGAAAGAGTATTGACTCTCGCTGCTGCTAATAGGCAAAAAACGCTAATTCTCGGGGCGTGGGGTTGCGGTGTATTCAAAAACAACCCAGATGATATCGCTAGCTATTTTGCAAATCACTTATTAGGCGATGGAATATTCAGCCGAGTCTTCGATCGTGTAGTCTTTGCGATATATGGTCGCGATCCGTCCAATATTGAACCCTTTAAGACTTGTTTTAACGACTTCGAGAGTTAGATTGGAGCTGGATTTTAAAGGGAATATGGGCCTACCGCGGCCCTTCCAAGCTCCTAGCAAAGAAATGACTTTCCCCTTCAGGCTTAACCCTATAAAGCTTTGCAGGACGATTACTTCCTGTTTTCATCTCGCCGGTTTCTTCTAAAATATCCGCATCTAAGATTCTTCGCCGAAAGGATTTTTTCTCAACCGATTTATCCAAGATTATCTCAAATGTTTTTTGTAGTTCGGTTAATGTGAAATCTGCAGGTAACAGATTCACTGGCAACGAGGTATATTGGACCTTCCCCTTAAGCCGCCCATGACAGGCTTTTAACACGGCATCATGGTCAAACGCTAATTCAACCTTTTCTCCCATATCCTCAATAGGCACCCAAGTAACATCCTCAGAACTCTCATCCTTACTCAGCACAATGTCATCAGAAGAAATTAACGCCAAATAAGCAACGGTGACAGACCAACCTCGTGGATCGCGCCCAGCACCTCCAAAACTTTCCACTTGCTCTAGGTATGACGTATCAACGCCTGTTTTCTCTTTTAACTTACGATAAGCCGTGTCATTTAAGGTCTTATCTAGCGTCATATCAACAAAACCTCCAGGTAGAGCCCACTTCCCTTTGGCAGGGTGCTGCGCTCTTTTAACGACCAGTACCTGGAGCTTACCTTCTTTCACGGTAAAAATGGCCATATCAACCGTAACCAGAGGCACATCAAAGTCATGTACGTTGTAGTTCTTTAGAAATTGCTTTTCCGTTAATTGCTTTGCCATTAGAGATACCGTAGCTGAAATCGAGCGACTTATAGTCATGTTGCCCCTATCTTAGTGGCAACATGACTATAAGTCGCTCACTCTTTTCAATTCTACCGGCCTTTCTTAAATCAAGGGCTTGACCACATAGTGGCAATAAGCCACCATGTGGTCAAGCCAGTCACATGAATGGGATTCATTCACTAACACTGCAACTAACCAAAACCGGACAGACCGGTTTTCATTTCAGCTCCAAACGGGGCACAACAGCAAGGAACTTGCTGACATGAACAACAAAAACTTCGACTTTTTAGTCTTCATTGGTCGCTTCCAGCCCCTTCATATGGGTCACCTAACGGTAATTGAAGCCGGCTTGCAGCAAGCGGATCAAATGATCATCTTATGTGGATCCGCTCATCAACCACGATCTGCTCGTAACCCATGGAGCGTGGCAGAACGTGAAAGCATGATCCGTGGTGCTGTTTCTGCCGACAACAATAACCGAGTTCACATCGCGCCATTAATGGATATTGCCTACAACGACGAATCTTGGGTTCGAAACGTACAGGCCACGGTTAACGGTTTGGTGACCGCACACCACGGTGTACCACATAAAATGCCAAAGGTAGGGTTGATAGGACATAGCAAAGACCAAAGCTCCTACTACCTAAATTTGTTCCCTCAATGGGGAGCCGTTCAGGTTGATAACTTTAAAGGTATTAGTGCTACCCCAATAAGAGAGGCAATCTTCACAGAAGACTGTTCTTCAAATGACAGTAGTAATGCAATCTACATAAACAGCAACGAAGCAAAACAATTGTTGCCGACAAATGTACGACAACATGTATCAGAGTTTTATAGCACTGATATCTATGCAGAGATAAAAGGAGAACACGACTTCGTCGCCAAATACAAACAAGCGTGGAGCGCAGCACCCTACCCTCCAACCTTTGTCACTGTTGATGCCGTCATTGTACAAAGCGGACACATTTTGATGGTAGAGCGTAAAGCCAGACCTGGAAAAGGTTTGATGGCTTTACCCGGTGGTTTCGTTGACCACGGAGAAAGATTGGTCGATGCGTGTTTACGAGAATTACGTGAAGAAACACGGTTAAAAGTACCCGCTCCTGTATTAAAAGGATCAATCAAAGGGCAAGAAGTTTTTGATGACCCTCACCGGTCAGCAAGAGGAAGAACAATTACTCACGCATTTTACATGGAGCTAGAGCCAAACAAGGCTTTACCCAAAGTAAAAGGTGGCGATGATGCAAAATACGCGATGTGGGTTCCACTAGCGAATTTGGATCCAACACAGATTTTTGAAGATCACTATTTCATCATTAAAAAAATGACAGGTATGTAATACCTACACAATTACACACATAGATACGGGGATAGACCCTGTATCTTCTCTAAATGACTGGAGGATTTCCATCATGAGCAGTATCAATAGCAATATCATCTTAAACGCGGACTCTTACAAAGCTTCGCACTTTTTACAGTACCCACCCAATACCACACAAGTCTCTAGCTACATTGAGGCACGTGGCGGCCAATACAAAAATGCGGTGTTCTTTGGGTTGCAGATGTTCATTAGAGAATATTTGACCAAACCCATTACCAACGCAGACGTTGATGAAGCAAAAATCATTTTTGACGCCCACGGCGTACCGTTTAACGAAGACGGCTGGCGCTATATCGTCAATGAATATGATGGCTTTTTACCTATCGAGATTGAGGCTATACCAGAAGGCACCGTTATACCGGTTAAAAACGCAATGGTACAAGTCATCAACACTGATCCAAATTGTGCCTGGTTAACTAGCTATGTTGAAACCGCCTTGTTACGTGCTGTGTGGTACCCCACTACCGTTGCAACCGTTTCTTGGAACTGCCGCCAAGTCATAGAGCGGTATATGGAAGAGACTTCCGAAAGCACTGACGGGTTAGAATTTAAGTTACACGATTTTGGTGCCAGAGGAGCAACCACTGAAGAAGCTGCTGCTATTGGTGGTGCCGCACACTTAGTGAGTTCCCAAGGAACTGACAACATCAGTGGCATCATTGCAGCACGTAGATACTACGAAGCGGAAATGGCGGGTTTCTCAATTCCTGCAGCAGAACACAGCACCATAACAAGCTGGGGAAAAGATAACGAAGCCGCCGCCTTTGAGAACATGTTGCCTTTTGGCGAACGGTTATTTGCCGTACCCCTCAGCGTACTTACACACCAGACACAAATATAGATCCAATTTAGAGGTAATAATATGGGCATTTTGGAAGCTTTTGGCATTCTTATACTGGTGGCGGTGGCCATAGCATTTCTTTCCTCTTCCATGGAAAAAGCAAAGGAATCAAAGCTTGTTCATAAAGGAGCAATTCCTCCCTACACAGGGTACAACGAGGACGAAATTAGAAAACTAAAGGTTGATGGTTATGAAACAATTGCCATAAAACGTATTCGTCGCGGGTACGAAAAACCCAAAAAGTGTAGTTTAAAAAAGGCCGTGCAGGTGTATGACGCCCTGTAAATACAACTAATCAATGCTGACAGTTCAACGCAAATGCCGTGACTAGTGCTTATCTGATTAGCCCGCTATCGGGAGATAAAGACATTGCCCAGCCAATTGGCTTTCTTGAAAATAGATCGAGTAACTCCGCAAGAGATGTTCATAGTCGCCCTGGCCTCCCTACTCTTTGAACTATACTCAGTAGATCAAAAGTACCGTCCCCCTATTTTCTTGCGAGGTTTTTATCAAATGAAAACATTGCTAATAGCAGTTTGCGCTCTTTTATCCTTTGAAATCCATGCAAAAGATATATCGATGGTAGCCACTGATTGGGAGCCGTATTATGGTAACGAATTAAAGGAAGGCGGCGTAATTACCAAATTGGCAACAGCAGCATTTAAACGTGCAGGGTTCAACACAACAATAAGCTTTGTTCCTTGGGCAAGAGCCCTCAAACAGGTTGAAGATGGGGAGAGTGATGTTTTGCTCGGGGCATACTACAACAAGGAAAGAGCAGTCACCTACATACCTTCTGAAGGTTTCTACTCCATTGAAACAGCGCTTGTAGCCAATAAGTCACTAGGAATATCCAAATGGGGCAGCCTGGAGGAGCTCAAGCCATATAGGATTGGCGTTGCACGAGGATATGCCAACAGCGAGGCATTTGATAAAGCAGACTTCTTACAGAAACATGTGGTAGGTAACCCATTGCAAAATCTACAGAAACTATCCCTTGGCAGAGTAGATATGATCGTAATAGCCGCAGGAAGGCTAAACTATGAGGCCAGTAAAAAATCGAAGGTTGATATTAACTCACTTGTACTGCTAACCCCTGTGCTTGCTAAAAATTCTCTGCACATCACGGGCTCAAGAAAAACAGATGGCATGAAAGCTAAGATAAAAGCTTTTAATACAGCGATAAAAGAAATGAAAGCAGATGGTTCCTTCAATCATATTCTAAAATCATATGGATTTTAGAATATGATTGTCTAAGAGGTACAGTCAACGCTCCCAATCTATAACTATCCCTTATACTTCCACGCAATAACGGCACAGTCCTTATGGTTTATTCACAACTTGAGGGGGCTCCTGGCCTCGACCAGGTGAAATCCATTTTTGCAACATCACCTCGAGTACGTCTTGTTCAATCGGTTTACTAAGGTAATCACTCATCCCTGCATCCAAACACTTCTGTCGATCACCACTCATCTCATTTTCCGTAAGCGCAATGATCGGTATATCCTGGTAGCACTCCGTCGCTGCCCCACCACGTATTCTCTGAGTGGCCACATAACCGTCCATCACTGGCATCTGGCATTCCATAAGGATTAGTCCAAAAGGGCTCTTTTCCTCCGCCATCAACAAAGCTTTTACGGCATTCTTACCGTTTTTCGCAATTGTCACCATCAAACCTGCCTGTTCTAACATCTCTTGGACAACAACCTGATTACCTGAATTAGCTTCGACCAATAAGATTCGAGAAACCGGTAAAGAGGAAGACAGGTTCATCTGATCAGGTACAGATATTATGCTGCCTTCTAAGACAATTTCGAAAGTAAAACAACTGCCGCTCCCAATATCACTTTCTACGGTCACATCACCATCCATCAACCCACACAATTGTTTAACGATGGTTAACCCCAATCCAGTGCCTCCGTAACGTCGCGTCTTCGATCCATCCACCTGATTAAACGCCTCAAATAACCCTGCGCGGTCATCTTCTGCGATACCTATGCCGCTATCTTTCACTGAGCAACAAAAACCTATTCGCTGATCATCTCTGCTCTCCAGTTTTCCGTGTATTATTACCTCACCTTGCTCGGTAAATTTAACCGCATTACTCACCAAGTTTTCCAATATTTGTCGTATTCGGGTAGGATCACCTCTTACCATTGCCGGTTCAATATCGACTACATCCAGGATAAGTTTTAGCCCTTTCTTATCCGCTTCTAACGCTAAGGGTTCGACAAGCTCTCCCAGTAATGCAACCAGATCAAAATCCACCACCTCTAACGTCAACTTTCCTGCTTCTATCTTAGAAAAATCCAAAATATCATTCAAAATCACCAATAAAGATTTGGCATTATCGTTGGCCACATGAATTTTTTTTGCTTGAACGTCCGACAGGTCAGAACGGGTTAACAGCCCTAACATACCTAACACCGCATTCATTGGTGTTCGAATTTCATGACTCATATTCGACAGGAAATCACTTTTTGCAACATTCGCCGCCTCCGCCGCATTTTTCGCTTTATTAAGTTCAATGGTTCTAATTTCCACCTTTTTTTCTAGTGTATCTTTAGCACATTCTAACGATTGATGTGTTCGATTTATCTCATCAGAAAGCGTATTTAGAGTAATAGATAATTCACCGAATTCATCATCACTTATTACCACCGCTTTATGTTGATAATCACCGTTGGTTAGCGCTTTCATTGTGGTCTCAAGCGTAAGGAGAGGCGCGATAATTGATTGACTTATTTTTCTATTGATATAAAAAGCGAACAAACCAACCAATATAGATAAAATAGCAACAAGAGCAAAAGAATATGATTGAAGTTCGTTTAGTTGTTTCCTTTTTTCATTAATGAGATGCTTTATCGAGTACACACCATCCAAGGTAAATCGTCTCACTTGTTTTTTTCTACCAAGTAAGCGATGGGTATAATAGTCTATCGCCGAAACAGTATCTCCTGCATTATATAATGACATCGTTTTTACAATGTCCCGACGTAACTCTGTAATTACGGGTTCTATTTCTCGCGCCAACGATTGCTCGCTGATACCTTTTCGTCTAATCGTGGCATCATAAAATAGATCAAACGCTTCCTGAAATTCTTTACTCCTGGAAAGGCTATTCTCTTTTTCCTTATCTCCATTCCCCTCCAACGTTAATAATCGAAGCAAACTTTCACTGGCCCCAGTGATCAATCCATCTAGGCGATCAAGTGTATGCTTCTCTTCGATATAGCTGTCTAGAATATCCCGATGAAACTGTACATTAAGTGATGAAACTATAAAAAATAGCGCGAGCAGCAATACTAAAAGCACATTAATAAGCACGCTATTATGTAGGTTACCAACAACGGTATTAGGGCGTTTACTGTTCACGATAGGCTCGCTTAGTATTCGATTTCACGCAGCTTTTGCACCCGGTTATTCGCGGTATCCGCAACATATATATATCCCGACTGACCGATAATTATCCCATGTAGATTACCAAACTCCCCAGGTAAGCGACCCTCCTTACCAAACGCATATATAAAGGCTCCAAATTTATCAAATTTCTGAATTCTATTATTTCCAATCTCGGTAACATAGATATTATCATTACCGTCTATCGCAATACCCGCGGGCTTTCTAAATTCACCAGTCTCCATACCTTCTTTCCCCCAAGAACGTATAAACGCTCCTTCGGCGGAATATACTTGTACCCGATGGTTTGCCAGATCTGCGACATAGACATTGCCCTCGCTATCACACTTTGCCGCTTCCGGCCTATTAAGTTGGCCTTCTTCTGCACCATAGCCACCAAACCAGCGAACAAATGTACCATCGGGCTTGAATACACTGACACGATGATTACCTGCTTCAGCCATATACAGCAGTCCATTAGGGCAAAAATCCATAAATTCCGACTCTGAGGTTAATCCCGGCTTTTCACCAAATCCAGAAAATGTCTGAATATGCTGGTAATCCTTGTTATATTTTTTAATAAAGCCAGAGAGATAGTCCGCCACATATATTGTTCCATCCTTATCAACCGCAATACCCTCTGGTTTTTCCATATGTTCGTCGTCTTTTCCCTTGCCTGCAAAGGTACGGATGACGTTACCGTCTGTAGAGAACACTGTCACGGTAGAATTCAAAGCATCCGTCACCAATAAATTCCCCCTACTATCAAAAGCAAAATCTTCTATATATTGAAATTCACCTGGCGCCGATCCCTTACTGCCCCAGACTTTCACCACCTCGAGGGCACCACCTTTTTTGAGTGATATTACGCAGTAGACACCCACCATCACCACCGCCAATGAGAATAGAACCGTAAACACCTTCTTCATCTACTTTTCCCGAATAATCATGTCGCGAACTCGTTTCTCCCCATACGGGCAGACCCTATTAAGTATTGACTACATCACTCTGAGTAAAAGACGGTTAATATGATATTTGGAAATAAGCAGTCTTAGCCTTATAAGGTGTTAACCAAACCGGACAGACATCGAAGTAGAACCCTAAAGGGTCATTGTTTGTCCATACAAAGGGTTGTTACACTGTGCCTGTGACACTACTGTATTTAATAGCAATCGTAGCGAGGCAAGATCAAACGTGTATATGATGAAAACCCCAGTACTTCCGAAGGGATTATTTATCCCGTTAATTGCAGTGGTATCACTGCTTTCTTCTTTACCAGCCAGCGCTACCGCAATAGAAGCTGCTCCCGCTGAAGGTGAGGCTCTTGTTTCCCCTTTACCCGCGTCTGATCAGGTAAGCGCCAGCACAAGCGCGCTACGTGATGTCATTGTGGTGGGCAATAACTGGGATGGCACCATTGATATTTATGACCCTGTAACGTTCAAATCCATCAAAAGACTCAATGCAGTACCGGACAAAGAAGCCCGCATAGCAGAAATGAATTCGGGTATCGTGCGTTGGTTCACTTCCCGTTTTATACGCCAGGTTATTGGTGAAGGCCATGACCAGATGGTGGATGATATGTTTCCATCTAACGATGGGCGTTATCTTTTTATCTCCCGCCCTAGTTTTGCCGATGTTATCGCCCTGGATGTCAATTCCGGTGACATTGCTTGGCGTACCCCCGTTGAAGGTTCTCGCTCTGATCACGCAGCTATATCTCCAGATGGCAAAACGTTCTTGGTATCTGCGTCGACAGCACGCAAGGTGCATGCTATCGATACCGCAACAGGAAAGCTTATTGGTGAGTTTGAATCCGGTGATCAACCTCACGAAAGCACTTACTCGCATGATGGAAAGCGTATTTTTCATGCCAGCATAGGCAAAGTGTATGTGCCAACAACAAGCCCCTGGTTAGACTGGATCAAGGGAGATCGTTTTTTCCAGGTGGTGGATGCTGAAACGTTGAAAGTGATTCAACGTGTAGATATTGGTGAAAAATTAGAAGAATTTGGTTTCCCTTGGGTTGATAAAGCGGTACGCCCAATGGCCGTTGCTCCGGATGGCCGTTTTGTGTATATGCAGGTGTCCTTTTTTCATGGGTTCTTTGAATACGATATGCAACTGGAAAAAATCACCCGTAAGATTGAATTGCCGATTCCCCCAGAGATACAGGCAATGGATTACTCTGACTATCAACTAAACTCTGCACATCATGGTTTGGCGATTAATCATCAAGGGACACAGCTGTGTGTTGCTGCAACGATGTCCGGTTACGCTGCTATCGTTGATCGTGAGTCGTTTGAGTACACCACTATTCCATTATCAGAGAAGCCTTTGGGAGCAAAACCCTATTGGGCGACTGAAAGTGCGGATGGGCAATATTGTTATGTATCAGTGAGTGAGCAAGATCGTGTGTCGGTGATTTCTTTTGCAGAGAAAAAGGAAATTGCCAGCTTCCCTGTGGGGGATCACCCACAACGCATTCGAACCGGTAAATTGATGATACCTGATAAGCTCGTAGAGTAACAAAAACGTGCGACACCTCTCAATAACAATAAGGTCTCGCATTAACCTTGAACCATACTTCCTGGCTATAGTCTCACCCTTCGTAAAGTACACTATAGCCAAGGAAGTTCAAATGACCACGACCCAAGCCCCCTCCCCTACATCCATCCAAATGATGGAAACCATTGCTCAACGCATTCGACAAGACAATGTTGATAACGCGTTTATGAGGGCCACCCCAGATCAACGTACCGAATTCATTCAAACGTATCTCGCCGATGAATTAGAGCGTTCACAACATCTGCACTCGCGTTACAGCTCAGATCGAGAATTCAAACATTATTTTAGAGGGCTTGTGTTTGGCCTGTTAAAAAATACCGAAGTGAAAGCGAGTAATTGACAATCCTACCAAAGACCGGCGCCAGTCATTCGTCAGCGTGATTGGCGCTAAGTAAATGGCGACTCTCCTATTGATAACGACTCAACTGCCATCAACACTACTAAACATCCAGCTCAAATGAAGCAGGTAGAATATTAACCGTTCTATCGTCACTACCTGTATATGTATAGGAAATGCTCCCTTGCACTTTAGTCGCCTTGATGTTCAATTCTGGACCATCGGCTGAAGTATCGTAAATGCCCATAGCTAATTGATAACCGAGATGCCGTCGAATCGCAGTGTACAGCGTCCCATCATCAGCAAACAAACCCGTCCAGTTTTTTTGTGCTGCTTGCCAACTTCTAGTCAACATACCCACTATATACACTGACTTAACATCAGCGCCCTGCTCTTTAACCTCTCTTGCAAATGTCGCCAAGTCTAATTCTGTTTTCTCAGCTTGATTGTGATAAAAAAGATGGATACCGATTATTTTATCCCCTGCAACACACGATACCGTAATACAAGTACTTACCGCGGGGTATAATATTTCACGTCCATCAACGCCGTGCCATATCCCTGGTTCAAGTGAAGGGCCATTAGAGGCTAAAGTTATCATTACTATTCCTTTTAGTGATCTTATTAACTGCTAAGGTAATTCAAAAGAATGGCAGGCATCGATTATAAAAACAAGAATGGATCCCGTGAATAAGTCGCAGCATCATTGATATCAATGGCAAGGTCTCCCGAAAAATCACTCAGAAACCCTACATAAAAAACAAAGCTAGCCCTTACTAGTCACCCTACAATGCCGCCAAACCAAGCCGCAAGGCTTCTATGGTGGCTTCGGCCCTTGTTTAGTTGGGTGTGGCGGTACATCAATAACATCAGGCCTTTCTAACTCCGAGACCTCCCTGTTTTTGGCGCCAGGGGATGAACAAGTTTTTAACGTTTCAGGTCCGACAGCGGGTGATATCCGCTATGTGTGGGTTGTAAGAAAATACAACGACAACAATGAGATTATCGAAACAAAAACAGTACCCTCACATCAAATGGAATACACACTTATTGCCACCTCTGATGATTATCATAATCTGTATACTGAAGTTGAAGTGCAGCTACAAAAAATCGTGACGATCGGCGATTTTCAGCTCTGGAGAACCAAGGATATTAAAGAATGGGAAGTGAAGGTTAACGATGAACAAGTGGCTCCAGAGTGGACTGGAAGTATATTGTTAAGAAATGAGAACGACGTAACACAATTAGAAGGTTTTAGTTCTATTACTGGGAACGTGGTAATTGATGATACAGATTTTGAATCCACTAACGCGTTAACTGATATTTTATCGATTAGTGGCAGCTTACTCGTGCAAGAAAACAAGAAGCTAGTTGATCTTAAAGGGCTGAATTTATCCTCTCAATTTACTGTCGAAAACTCTGTAATCATTGTCGACAACGCTAAATTACTTACAACCAAAGGGCTTGAATCACTCACATCTCTGGGAGGCTCTCTTTACCTTAACAAAAACCCTCGTCTAGAAAACCTACTAGGGTTCAAAAACATAGAAAATATTGGCGAAAAGTTAACAATAGGATCATACGATAATAGTGATATTGGAGGTAGTGGCAATGCCGCACTAAAAAGCCTAAGTGGACTTAATCGTTTAACTTCGGTTGGGAGCCTTATTATAGAAGTAAACCCCTCACTAGCGTCATTAGAGGGGGCTAATTCCCTAAAAAACATTTCCGACACCTTGCTGATTTATAATAATAAAAACCTGATAAATTTAAACGGCCTTGAAACAGTTACTAGCGTTGGAACGTTGGTTGTCACGAAAAACCCTCTACTTCAGAACTTAGGTGGATTGGACTCACTTGAAAACCTTAACAACATTGACTTACGAAATAATGAAGTGGAGTGAATAACGACCGTCATCATTCACTCCACCTCATTGACGACCGATAACAACTCTTCGCGATTAATGGGTTTAACAATAAACCCATTCATACCAACATCAAATGCTCTATCCCGATATTCTTGTAACGCATGAGCACTTAATGCATAGATAGGGGTATTTTGATTAGCGCTGCCTCTGCTACGGATTCTTCTTGTCGCCTCGTAACCATCCATGACCGGCATTTCGCAATCCATTAATATCAGATCAAATGAATTGTCCATTGCAATATCACAAGCCTCCTGTCCGTTATTAGCAACTGTCGGGAGGACTCCTACTTTTTTAAGAATCCCTTTAATAACGATCAAATTAATTTCATTGTCCTCCACTACTAACAAGCGTTTGTGAGATAAATCTTGATAGGCATCTGAAACTTTTTTGTTTCCAGCCTGTGGCTGACAAATTACAGATTTAAAAAGATAGCTTGTAATTGGCTTTTCAACAAAACGGACGTTTTCAGAATTATTATTTTCCAACCAGGATCCCGCATATCCCATAATCATTATCGTTGCCCCTGAGTTTATCAATTCAACATAAGTCCCATTGGCTTGCTCAGAGTCTTCGTTTACCATGCTTTCAATATCGATAAGGATGAGCACCTTTTCTTTAGCTAAATACTTTTCGGGGAATTCATTAGTACAAACAACATCAACCTTTAATCTCGACAGAATATTAACGACAGACTCTTGCAGCACTAGGTTTCGTCCAACGAAAACCACTTGCTCATAGCAAACTTTTTCATTATTTGTCGAATCTCTTAATGTAAGATTTTTACTCACCTTGGCGCGTACCGTAAACCAAAAACTAGAGCCTTCACCCAAAGCACTCTCAACCCCTGCATCACCATGCATCAAATTGGATAATTTTTTAATAATGGATAGACCCAATCCGGTTCCCCCATAAAGGCGAGTCGTATTACTGTCAGCCTGACTAAACTGCTGGAAAAGTTGATCCATCTGATCCTGAGTAAGACCAATACCCGTGTCTTTAACGGTAAAACGGATTTTAACCTCATCAGAGGATATGCCTGAAACATCGCCTTCCTCAACAGAAACATGCAACAGAACAGTGCCTTTATGAGTAAACTTGAATGCATTACTAAAATAATTTAGTAGCATTTGTTTAATGCGAACCGGATCTGTCATCAGAGAAAAAGGCACATCTTTGTCCACAACTTGTATAAAATTAAGCGCCTTCTCTTCCATTCGTGATGAGAAGATAGTCATCGTATCGTGAATGAGCGATTCCAGATCAACATCAATGGATTCAACATTCATTTTTCCGGCTTCAATTTTCGAAAAATCTAAAATATCATTAATAATCTGAATCAAAGATTGACTAGATGAATCTATCACTCTCAAAAAACGTAACTGAGCCTCCTCTAACTTCGTGTCTTTAAGCAAGCCAATCATTCCAACAATGCCCGTCATTGGTGTTCGTATCTCATGACTCATACTTGCTAAAAATTCACTCTTCGCTTTCTCCCTACTTTTCGCTTTTTCTTCCTGTATCTTGCTATCCACGTTCTCTTGTAGCAACCGAAAGCTTTCTGCTCTTATCTGGTTAGTTCTTTCTACAATAGCAACAGAAAACAACAAAGTAACCAGAGTATTGCCTAATGGGGTTGCAATTTCAGTTAATAACGAAGGTTGAATAAGTGCAGCCTTATCTAGACCTAGCCCTGTAGCAAGAACACAAAGCACACACCAACCTATCACAAACAATATATAGCTGAGCCCTATATCTTTTTTCTGTAACGCTGCAAACACACTAAAACTACATACTAAACAGACCATAGCGGTAGCGACAAGTGTAAGAAAAGGGTGATAAAGAACGAAAGAAAGAGCAATCAGAAAACAAGAAAAAGCTTTAAAAGCAGTAAACGTTCGACTTATTTTAGGCGAACTTTTACCAAAATTTAAAAAATCGGCAGAGATATAGGCGGAGCTGAGCGCCTGTATAGAAATAGCAATACCCACGCTTTGTACATTAAACTCCGCAACATCAGGCCATAGGTAACGCTGCGGGTATCCAAAGTAAACTGCCCAGAAAAATGCTGCCTGAATTTGTAGAAAGAAAAAAGTTAAATAGATCCGTTCCAAAGTAAGAAAAAAAACAAAAAGGTGATACAAACCAACCGTTATAAAAACAGCCATAGAAAACACTTGGGATATAACTTTAATTTCATTCGATTCAAAAAAGGTATCTTCGGACCAAAATATCATAGGAACTTGTGCTGAATGAGCACCTCCCACTTTTACATATAACTCATATGAAACATTCGGTGTGAGTTCTAATGGGAAGACATGAGTATTTGCACGATAATGGCGATGGGAATATGAGGTTGCATTCCCCCCTTTAAAAGACTCAACTACCGATTTATTTTGCACCAGATAAACATCAATATCAGAAAGCAGCACATAACTAAATTCCAACAGCCAAGATGAATCCGTTAATGTGGTATTGATAATTGAGGTCTTTAACCAGTAACTATTAGATATAAAGCCATAGTTGGGAACTGCATCCTGCACCGGTTGCCAATCAAGCGCCCCCTCCTTCATCACCTGCTCTATCGTAACTCCTTGAATGTGCTTGATTTGATAAAGATTAGCAGGGTAAAGGATTGGGGATTCTGTCTGAGTGAGTTGTAGAGGCTGAGCCTGTACTTGAGTTGGCCAAAATAATAAAGCGACACTAAACAACAATAGATAAATCAACGGGTTAAAAATGTTTGATTCAGAGTTACTCTGCATATCAACCGTGTCATATTGTTGTGATGATGCCCACAATGAAGCACCACTTAGTGTCGTTTTATACGTTCCCAGGGGATCCTCTCAGTTTAGTGGCAAGCCTAGCGCTTTGCCACTATGACCATAAAATGGCTCTATCACGTCAGAATTTAGGAATTCTGATGAATTACTCTTTCTTGAGCATCAAACCAATGCTGTGCACCACCCTCATAAGCATTTTCGATGATTGCCCGTTTGATTTTTAACGTAGGTGTTAAAAATCCATTTTCTATAGACCAGACATCTCGCACAAAGACAATAAATGCCAACCTTTCATGGGCTGCAAGGGTCTGATTGAGGTCAACCAAGAGGCTATCCGTATGCTTATCAAACGTGCCTCTCCTATCAGTGTCACTTAACATCTCCCTGCACTCTTCGCTAAGCACGATCACAGCAAATGGTTGAGGGAAACCAGAGCCCATCACACAGACAGATTCATTCCCTGGAATCTCGCCTAATCGTTGCTCAATAGGTACTGGCGCAACGTATTTTCCTTTGCTGGTTTTAAAGATATCTTTAACACGACCAGTAATTTTTAAACGGCCTAGCTCATCTATCTCCCCGCAATCCCCCGTTTTAAAGAAACCGTCCTCCGTCATTTCTAAGCGCATTTTTTCCGGCGCTTTGAAATACCCCATCATCTGCCCTGGGCTTTTTACTTCTAGCTCTCCGCTTGACGATATTCGAGCCTCAACTCCGTTGGCAGGGCTACCAACGTACCCAACCCGAACCTGGCCTGGCCTACTGACATGAGAAGTTGCAAAGTTTTCAGACATACCGTAGCAATCTAACAACTCCAACCCCAGCGAGCGGTACCAATTAACAATACTTTCAGGAATAGGCGCCGAGCCTGTGATCCCGATACGTGCTGCCTGCAAACCTAATTGTGTCAAGATTTTTTGGCGAAGCTGAGCTGACTCTGGCGTATCCTGCTTCAACATCCCGGACTGTTCTAGCGTTAACGTTTGCTCAATCGAGGTGTAAAATTTCAGCCATAAACGAGGTACTGAAAAGAAAACCGTCGGTTGCGCTCGTTGCAGATCCTTGACAAAAGTCGCCTGATTATCTGAAAAGTAAACACTGAAACCATAGTATAACGATGCGGTTTCAATGATCGCTCGTTCAGCAGCATGGGCTAACGGCAGATAAGACAACATGCGGTCATCTTTCGACATGCTCATCAGGTCCAAAAAACCATCGCAGACCGCAAACATACTCCGACTACTATGCATCACTCCTTTTGGTCTTCCTGTACTACCAGAAGTATAAATAATCGTGGCAAGGTCTTTAGCAGCAGGAATAAATTCTGATTTGCTCGGTTGATAGTTAGCAACTAGCGTTTCCCATGATTCTGCAACCTCATCTATGGGTGATAACGGCAGCATAACTCTCGGCAAATCGACAGGTAACTCCTGTTGATACGCAGACCAAGCAGCATCATCCACATCCAACTTTCCAACAAAAAGTAAACGTGATTCACTGTGGTCAAGAATATAATTTGCACTTTCACTATCCAACGTTGGGTATAGCGGCACTGACACATGACCTGCCAACATAATAGCCAAGTCAGCCATTATCCAATGAGCACTATTTTTACCCAATATTGCTATCTGACTGTTTGCAGGAAAATCACATGACTGGAGATATGAAGCTATTTTTTTTACCTGCCTGGCGACGGCCTTCCAGGTAAAACTATCCACATCGCCGTTCGGCAAGGGTTGCACCAAATACACGTCATCTGGCCGCTCGACTTCCCATTTTAGTAACTGTCCAACCAATGTCATTGTCAATGTTCCACTCATCCTTTACGCCTTATTTTTAATAGCATTCTATGTCGCCTAATCTAGGCGGCCTTTTGTTCTTTTTCTTTTCCAACATTTATCTTATCTAACTCTGATCGCCATTTACTGATAAGGTGACTATTGTCATCATCCCATGGGTGAAAATCTGGCTGAAAATATTCCAGTAGGAAAGGTAGCGATTTAATCAAATACCCAGAATTCTTCCCAAAACCAAACATCCACCAAAGCCCTTTAGCCGTATCACGAATTGTCATGTTTTTTCTATCAACCCACATTGATGTCGCCATTCCGTAAGTCGTCAAGTACCCAAGCAATGCACTCGCTAATACAAAGCCATAAATACGACTTAGGTATTCCCCATCAGTAGCATCAAACAAGTCATAAGTTACCGCTTTATGTTCAATTTCTTCAATGGCGTGCCAAACAAAAAGCGGGCGAATTGTCGAATGTACATTTTCAATAACTTCTGGGTTGCTCAGAACCAAATCACCAAAATAAGCCGTGTAATGCTCTGCTGCTGCAGTTAGCGCCATCTGATCTTTCTTTCGCATTTTCTTGAAAAATGGCAATATACGTTCAATCATGTTTTCCACACTTTCTACGGGGAACCCTCTAGATTGCATAAAATCATTAATCACTTTATGTTCTCTCGAGTGATGAGCCTCTTGACCAATAAACCCACCGCAGTCTTTATAGAGTACTTTATTATCTTTTACTTGATCTCGAAACATACGCACAGTATCAATCATATATTGTTCACCGCCCGGAAAAGTGGCAGAGAACGAAGAAAAAAACTGTGTAAGAAACGGGCTGTCGTAAAACCAATAATTTGGCGTACTCTCATCTGCCGATATATTAAGTGCTTTTGGGATAATATTTACCGATGCCGGTCGTAATTTTTTTGCAGCCCAGCTGAGAGTTTTCGTTGTAGACATATTCATATGCATTACCTGAATTTTATATAAAAGTCGAAGAATCGTATTTCAATGGATGGTTAGTGTCTTTTTCGTTTATTCATTACTATTCTCAGATACAAGTAATGCCACACCTAAGTTCGCATCCTGCAACGATCCCTCTTTCGCTTCTTCATAAGAAATTGACATTCCCTGTTTTACCTTATTGCTACGAGCCATTCGCCACTCAAGCACTGGTTGCGCGAACCCTCTAAGCATAAGAGCTGCCGCAATCCAGCCTGGTGCCCAAATTCTATTTGAGCGTCGTCGAATACCCCGCTCAAGTACATCAATTGCGTCTGATAACGGCGCGGGGGTTTGTACAAAATCAGGAATGACTTGCATAATTTTTGACAGCGCGGGGTGCATATGACCACCCGCGACAAGATCAGTATCTATCGCGCCAAAATAAGCACAACCAACACCAACGCCCTCCTCTCTTAACTCGATACGAAGGCTATCGGTTAACGCTTCTACTGCGGCTTTTGAAGCAGCATAAGCCCCCATTAACGGTCCATGAGTTAACGCTGCCATTGATGCAACGGTTAACACATAACCTTTGCTTTTTTTGATATGAGGTAGTGTGGCGTGCAAAGTATGCCAAACACCGTATAGGTTTACATCTAACGTTCGCTCTATTGCGCTAGAAGAGACCTCAGATAAAGGAGAAACGTGATAAATTCCAGCGTTTGCAATAACAACATCAAGACCACCAAAAACCGCTACCGTTTTTTCTACGGCTGCATTAATCGCTTCTTTATCACTTACGTCCGCCTCAAATGACAACGCTCTTTCACCGAGCGTATTTGCAATACTATCCAATTTATCAACTTCTAATCCAACCAAAGAAACTAGCGCGCCTTTGCTATGTAATCGTGTTGCTATTGCCTCACCAATACCTCTAGCTGCACCGGTGATTAATACGCGTTTGCCAACAAGGTTCCATTCATTCATTTTACTTCTCCCACAATCGAGTCATGTTTAATATGGAATTTATTTACTTCAAACTTGCGCGTTTTCCACCGATACATAAAACTCCAGTTCGGCCATAGTCCTGTATTACCACCGTTCGCGTGTTGGTAATAACTCTTACAGCCACCATTAACCCAGGACGTTCGCGCTGCTCTTTCTACGACTTCATGGCTAAACGCGTTCATAACATCATCTCGTACATTAACGTTCTTTAACGCGTTCTTGCGCATAGACTGAATCGCTTTGGTAATGTAGTCCGCTTGCATTTCGAGAGTAAAAATTGCGGACTGATTACCCGCAAGTGAGAATGGCCCTAACATCATAAATAGATTGGGAAATCCCGCAAAAGACGTTCCAAGATAAGATTTTGGTCTATCTTCTAGTAACGCAGAGAGTGACAGGCCATTATCCCCCGTTAGTTTTTCTGCTATCTGATGCGGTACCCGAAACCCTGTCGCGTAGATAATCACATCGACCTCATGCTCTTTACCTGTTACATCCACAATACTGTGTTCACGAATCTCTTGAATTCCATCGGTTACCAAATCAACATTATCTTTTTCTAACGCAGGGAAATACTTGCTGCTAAATACAGGGCGCTTACAACCAAAACGATAGTCTGGCGTTAGCTTTTCGCGTAACGCAGAATCTTTTATCTGGTGATTCAAATGGTACCGCGCTGCCGTCTCAAAAACGGTTAAGAAACGTGAATCAACAAATTGAGGTAATCCGACAAGACCTTCATAAGCGGCATACCACATCGAGCGGATACTGCGCTGAAAATAGGGTACGTAACGTGACGCTGCTTTCTGCGCAGCAGATGTTGAAAAGTCTATACGAGGTAGCACATGGCTTGGTGTCCGCTGAAATACCGTCAAGATATCAACGTACGGCTGAATCTCTGGTAACAGCTGAATGGACGTTGCCCCCGTACCAATGATCGCAACTTTTTTCCCTGCGAGATCATAATTTTGATCCCAGTTGAAGGTATGGAAGGAGTGTCCTTTAAAGGACTCTGCGCCTTCAAGCTTTGGCACTACCGGCTCACCAAAAGGGCCCGTCGCCGTTGTTAGTACATCACAGGTGAAGTCACCCTGATTGGTTGTGATATACCACTTATCACTCTGAGTATCCCAACGGGCTTCTTTTAACTCCGTGTTAAATCGAATATAAGAATATAAATCAAAATCATTGGCCACATTCTTCATATACTCAAAAATCTCTGGCTGAGTACCATGAGTACGAGACCAATTGGGGTTCGGCGCAAAGGACAGAGAGTAAAGATTTGACGCCACATCACACGCACAACCTGGATAGGTGTTATCTCGCCAAGTTCCACCAACTTCTTCCGCTCTCTCAAAAAGCGTAAAATCGTCGATGCCAGCATCCTTTAACTTTACAGCAAGCGCTAGGCCGCCAAACCCTGTTCCAACAATGACAATCGGCAAATGTCTGATATTGTTATCATTTTTATTCTCAACCATACTCATATCACCTCAAATACACACCACCTCGACCTCTATTGGAAGCCGAGCATTCTGAAGAGATTTAAGAGTAAACGAGATGAGATGACGGGGTTAACCTACCTGCCGTCAATTGGGAATGACTTGCCGCCAAACTCAAGAATTTTTGTAACCGTTTGGTAACATTTACAACATTAGACCTTCTGGTCTTTATTCACGCCACTTAACTGGAGTTATACCTGTCCAGCGCAAAAATGCAGCAGAAAAACTGCTACGCTGCTCGTACCCCAAGTTGAATGCAATTTGCTCTATAGAAAGTTTTGTTGTTTCTAACAACCTAATCGCCTCCTCTTTTCTTACTGTTTGCTTTAGGGCTTTAAAATTGGTTTGCTCTTCTGCCAGCTTACGCTGCAACGTTCGCTCGCTAAGGTTCAACGTTTTGGAAACTTCTTCTACCGAGATTTCCTCAGGCAATCCCGATAAAATGAGGGACCTAATGGCCGCAGAAACTGTTTCGATCGACTGAAGATGCTCTGATGCTTGCTCCTTTATTTTGGCGTGATATTTTGGTGAAGCGGATAAAACGGGTAACTCCAAAAAATCCACACCGCCCCATAACGCGTCATAGGGCTTATTAAATAATATCTCACAATCAAAATGTTCACGGTATTTCTCCGCATAATAGGGCTCGGCATGACGAAACCATACGGAATGGGCATCAAACCTCCGCCCTGTTAAGCGCTCCGCCCAAACAGGCAACGCTCCAAGCACAATCTCCGGATAGAAGGGCTTAACAGAAATGGGGGGTTGTTTACCATACCGAATACACAGTACTTTATTGGTAAGTTCGACCCTAAATCCCATTAACGGGTGTAATAAAGGTAAGTATTGTTGAAAAAGATCAATCGCCTCTTTCACCGTTTTACAGCTAGCGATCAATGGCCCAAATAATGCTAACTGTTGAAAATTAGTGCGTTCAGCAAACCCCATCGTTAACCAAGGTTTTTTGGTGCTTTCCAAAAACCATTCTATTGCAATTTCTAATTCCTCTATTGCAATACTGGCAGCATCATCACTAGGCAATATCCGGTGAAGGTCATCAATACCCAAACCGTTATCTAAGGCTAAACCTTCGAGTAACGTTAGAAGAAACGCGGGAGCCTGAGGCAGCTCAAAGTCTTTACTCACTTGCCCTACCTTCGATTCCACTTAATGCACTCATCAAGCGTAATCCCACTGCCGCCAAATATATCTAACGCACTGCCTATTGTCAGGTCTACCTTGCCATTCGACAGCTGATTCACCAACGCTAGATCATCAATAGATCGAGCGCCTCCGGCATAGGTCACCGGAATGGTCGCAATATCTCCTAGCAACGTTACAAGATCTTGATCAATACCCGCCTGTAGCCCTTCGACATCGGCAGCATGAATTAAAAACTCTGAACAATGGCCCGCCAGCTCAACTAAGGTTTGCTGATCAATGAGCGTATCAGTAACTGTCTGCCAACGATCTGTCGCAATATTCCAACCAGATTCGGTACGACGGCAACTTAAATCCAACACTAATCGCTCGACACCGGTTTCCCGTTTTATTGCTTCCAGCCGGTCTGAGGATAACTGGCCACCTTCAAACAAATAGGAGGTAACTATGACTTGAGATGCTCCAGCTTCCAGAAATTCCGCTGCATTTTCATTATTTACCCCACCACCAAACTGCAAACCCTGAGGCCAGGCGGCTAGTGCGTTTAAAGCTTCCTGCTTATTGCCAGGCCCCAGAGCAATCACATGCCCCCCCGTTAGGGCATTGTCTCTATAGAGTTCAGCATAATAAGCTGCGTCATAAGGGCTAACATAATTAGTGTCTGCACCTTGATCGTTAAGACTTCCACCTACGATCTGTTTTACTTTGCCTTGGTGTAAATCAATACAGGGACGAAATTGACTCAAAGGAAACCTCTTGTTCATACCTAGTGTGTTTCACTGCACGTTGGCCGTACAGAGCGTATTCAATGCGCACATTATAACCCAATAGATAAGCAACTGCCTGCTTTAGAGGCAGGCCAAAGGGCGATAAATGAGAAAAATAAGCTGTACACACATCAATCAAAAAAACTACGCTCTACGCTTCTGAAATACCTGCAATCCGTTGCTGGCAAGCGTTTGAAAAAGCGACCAGTAAACATTCATATTCGGTGCAGGCTTCTTGCCTTTTGCAAGCCGCGCCATCTGCTGCTCATACCAGGTAATCTCCAGCATACCGGCTTTATCCAACGCACTCACGCCAGTGGTCAGTGGCTTTACTAAATTTTCCACTTTCTGGCCGTTCATGATTCTCAAAGGAAGATCAGGTTGTAACGTTAACGGTCTAGCAATTCCAACCATATCCACCTCACCCGAAGAGATAGCTCGCTCCATTCCCTTAGCCGTTCTAAAGCCACCAGTGACAACAATCGGCGCATCAATTAGTTGCCTCATCTTCGCGGCAAATTCGATAAAATAGGCTTCACGCTTCTGAGTGCTCTCTTTCAACACAAAAGCGGGTGATTCATAATTCCCACCAGAGACCTCAAACAAATCCATTCCTAGCTTATCCAGTGCAATAATCACTTGTATGGATTCTTCTTCTGTAAAACCACCATGCTGAAAATCAGCAGAATTTAGTTTAATACCTATCGGAAAATCAGGACCAACTTCTGCACGAATAGCTCGATACACTTCTTTAACAAAGCGCATTCGATTTTCGATGGAGCCACCCCATTCATCCTCCCGACAATTATGAAGTGGTGACAGAAACTGATTTACCAAGTAACCATGGGCTCCATGAATCTGCACTCCGGTAAACCCTTCATCTTTTGCAAATGCTGCAGCGTAAGCAAACTTTTCAACAATACTTTTAATCTCTTGCTCGGTTAACTCTCTTGGCTCATTAAAAAACGCATCCAAACCTTTCGCCAAAGGAATCGCAGAAGGAGCAACAGGATCTGGGTTAATCGCATTCGGTGATTGTTTTCCTGGGTGGTTTAGTTGCACCCAACAATCCGTATTATTGGCGGTAACCGCTGATGCCCACATGGCAACTTTTGATGCATCCGTTTTCTCGTCAAAAACAACATTACGTGGCTCTCCTAACGCGGTTCTGTCCACCATTACATTACCCGTTATCAACACACCAGCACCGCCCAAAGCCCACTGTCGATATAACCCGACGAGTTCTTTACTTACCTGATGATCTATTGTTCCTAACACCTCACTCATGGCAGATTTAAAAAAACGGTTTTTGACCTCATGGCCACAAGGCAACCTCAGTGGTTGTGCTAATATACTACCCATTATGAATATCCTCCTTTAACGACAATGCGGATTTAGGTCGGCACTGGCAGGCCAACGTTAAACCCCGCTCCAATTCTCCTGGCAAAATCCCCGGTGTTTCATCTAAAACCAATTCGCTAACGCCCCCCGTCACTTGCATCATGCAACAACCACATTGACCAACACCGCAAGCGTGAGGAATTTTGATACCCTCTTGTGAAGCGGCTTGCAATACGGTTTGATTTTCTGCAACGTCAAACTCATGACAAGAACCGTTAGCTAGCACTACATTCACTTTATGTATGGGGCCCTCTGGCTTAGGCATGGTTTGGCCAAATTCTTCTACCGATATCTGTTCGTTTTCAACCCCAAGTTTTTGCAGTGTGCCCACCACGATATTTTTCATCACCTCTGGGCCACAAATAAAATATTGCCCATTCAAAATATCTTCATCCGTTGCAAACATGTCTATCAACTTCTCTGCCGTTAAATACCCAGTTTCACCTTCCCAATCTGCATGTGCTTTTTCAAAGATATTGGTAACACTAAATCTATCAGGGTACTTTTCCAGCAACCTATTTACCTGACGTAAAAACATAACATCGCCAATAGAGCGATTGGCATAAACCAAGTGAACCTTTGTGCCAGCACAAGCTTTTGAGCAAGTTCCCAGGGCTGTCTGTGCTATCGAAATAATAGGGGTTATACCGCTGCCACCGGCTATCAATGTAAGCAACTTGGCAGGCTTTACGGTATAGGGGTCAAACCTAAAGTCGCCGAATGGGCCTGCAACGGTTAGCTCATCACCTACACATAATTCATCATTAAGATAGGTTGAGAGAAGCCCCTTTTCTACCCGCTTTACCCCTATAGTTAGTTTCCCTGCACGAGGTGACTCACAAATTGAATAACAGCGGGTAACTGACGATCCATTTAACAGTTTCGTTACTGTGACATACTGACCTGCTTTAAAAGGTAAATTTTTCCCATTCATATGCTGGAAAGTAATGGCGACCGAATCTGCAGTTTCCTGGTGGACCTTTTCCACATGCAACGTAAATTTGCTAACACCATCCACACTACTAGGCTCTTGCGCGTAAGGGGACCTCCCAAATCCTGGTAATTTATCTGAAAACAACCTCCCTGAAAACAAATGCTCAATGGGTGCGTTCTTGGCTTCTAACTCCGGTCGTACGATAGTAAATACACGTTCATAGTTGTACCAGGTCACACGAGGGTACAAATGATGAACATGATGATAGTTCTGCCCTAGCGTCAGATATTTTAGACCTGGAAATAAATAGCTACGTGTATTTTGATAACGCCCCTGCTGACGTGTTGGCATATGCGGAATCCAATCAAATACCATTCCAAGAATATAACTCGTTAAAAAAGCAGGAATGATACCAATCATGAGTAACTCAACCCCATAACCCGAAGCAATTAATCCAAAACTTATCGTCAAAGTAACGCCGTAATAAAGCAACGAGCTTTTCTGCGTTTGGGCGATCACTGGATCATCTTTAAATCGAGTGTTAGCCAGATAGAGATAATTCAGCGCAAGCGTCAGCGCTCGAAAGTTAGCTCCCCGCAAATTATTGCCAGACACCCAATGGTCAGGGTCACGATCAGGGTCATTGGTAAATGCATGATGATAGTCGTGTATCTTGGCAAACAAACCAAACGGAATAATAAGGAAAGGTACGGTTACACTCCACCCCATAAGTCGCTCCACAGGTTTCATCCCCCTCACTTCGTGGGCGATATTGCCATGACCTGCTTCATGGGCAACTGTGAAGGCTAAATACAGCAACAACGTTGATAACAAGGTACCCACAGGAAGGCTTATTGTGCCTGTGAAGACCGCAGCAATCATTCCAGCGTAACCAATGACAACACCAACAAAAAGTACGATGGTGCCCCAAGCAATACCTTCTGCGAAATGGGTCCAATCTACAGGCGGCTGGCTAACTATCTCGGCTGAAACCTTAGCATTCATACTCTATCTCCAAAAACTGATCGCTTTTATTGTTTTGTGATAGCTAATGTAATGTTTTTAGAATCAATCTCTTATCTTTTAATGCCACTTGCTTATCATTTTATGCCATTATATTGAGCACGCTAACACCAAAAGCAAGGCATACAAGATTGAGCGTTACGATGAATACACCTTATATAAATACAAGCTTTCTAAGAGGGTTTAGCGCGATAGTACTTGCTAAGGGAGGTTCACCCTCGAAGCTCTATGAATCTGTCGGCTTAGATAAAGATATATTTATCGAAGAGAGCCTACTTATTCCGTTCGACAAATTTATCTACCTTCTGGAAGCAGCAGCTAATCAGTTAGACTTTCCAGACATCGCCATGCAGCTTGCTCGACAACAAGACATGATGATCCTCGCCCCTTTAAGCTCTTTGCTCAATCGTTGTAACAATGTCTTTGAAGCCCTGGAGGTTATCCTTAAGTACCTAAAGATATTGGTATCAGGGTATCGGGTAGATATCCAGGTACAGCAAGAATGTTTAACTATCACGTTTGATGTGGAACTCCCCCACATTCAAGAATCCGTTCAATATCAAGATTACGCAATGGCAAGTGCGGTAGCCATACTTCAAGGTATGCTGGGAAAATCTCACCCCATCAGAGCCTGCTATTTTTTACGCAGCGAAAGAAACGAAAATCGAATTTCCGAATACTCTCGCTACTACGGCTGCCCCGTTGCCTTTAACTGTCGAACCCTTTCTCTGTCGGTAAACAGTTCAGTTTTGGATCAGGATATTGGGAACCTTATTAGACAAATAAACGCAAAAATCAATAGCGCATTATCTTCTTATAATGAAAGTATTATTGATCAAGTAACAAAGGTAATCAGTTTTTCACTGGCGAATGGTAGCAGCAGCATTAACGATATAGCGACTGCCATGAACTACAGCCAACGCACACTTCAGCGAAAATTAAGTGAGCACAACACCTCATACAGAGCCCTTCTCGATTCCGTTAGGTTTAATATGGCAAATCAATACCTCAAAAATACCTATTATCGGTTAACCGATATTGCAGCACTGCTTTGTTATAACAACCTAAGTTCATTTAGTCGTAGCTACCATCGCTGGAGCGGTGTTTATCCAACAGAAATCCGAAAACGACTGTATTCAGCTGAAGTTGAAAAACAATGAAACGCTCAATCCAGCAAACAATACACCCGACAAAACCTGCCAAAGCAACAATGGGTTATGATCACGTAAAGCACTGTTATAACGCTTTTTATATTTTGGATTGGGATGCTGCAATTCATGCAGAAACTCTGACACATCACCATAGCGGCGAGCGGGGTCATAACGCAAACCTTTTTTTACCGCACCGTCGATCCAGATAGGCACTAGCGGATTAAGTTCGTCACATGGTATATATTTGGTTTTTATATAAGCCTTGGCAGTGCGGCACTCATTCAGCTTTCCTGCAAAGGGTTCCTCGCCCGTCAGCATTTCATAAACAATCACCGCAAGCGAAAAGATATCCGACTGCGTGGTACTTTTTCCTTCTAATACCACTTCTGGCGCAGAGTAACCGGCCGTCCCTAATATGCCATGCCGCTCAAATGGTGTGGCAATTTCAGCAATACCGCTGATAAAACAGGACCCGAAATCAATAATTTTTACTTCGCCATTTTTATCAATCATGATATTACGGGGTTTAATATCTTGGTGCAGAGTTTCCCGACGATGTAATGCCCTTAAACCTTTGACAATCTGTTCAACCAAATAAATAACATCTTGAACAGCAGGCTTAGGGTTTTCTTTTATCCATTGAGCTAAGGTAACGCCATCAATAAACTCTGTTAGATAATATAAGAACGTCTTAGCTTTATTTGCTTCAACCACCTTAACAACATGAGGATTGCTAATTCGACAGCCTATCCAGCTTTCAGTGATAAAGCGTTCAATATACGTTGGTTCGTCTTCAAAGTTTACAGAAGGGGTTTTCATGCAATAGAGCTTACCGCTCGCTACATCGCTTACCACATAAACCTGACTTCGGCTGCTAGCATGTATTTCCTTTTCAATACGATAGCCATCCAAAATCATGCCAGGACTCAATTCGGGAGGGAAAGGTAGCTCTGTAAGCTTCTGACAAACGTCCTGCATACTTTGTATCGGTAGCTGGTCAACTCGCAATACTTGGCAACTAAGGTTGTCGCCGCTGTTATTGTTAAGCGCTTGCTGAATCAGCGTTTCGCAGCATTGTTCATAGTCTTCATCGGTAGAGTGCTGAGATGTTAGCGTTAAACAAGCACGTATATCCGCATCCTTAACAAAGTCATGAATACCATCAGTACTTAAGAAGAAGACATCATTAACTTCTACCCCAATGCTACGGTAATCCACATCCAGCGCTACATCCAGGCCCATCGCTCTAGACAGGTACGATTTATCACTACTAATAAATGTTGTGTGATCACGCGTCATTTGCTCCAGGTCACCGTTGCGTAGGCGGTAGATACGAGAATCACCAACATGAAAGATGTGAGCTGTGTGTGATTTAAATATGATGCAACTAAAAGTGCTAACGTACCCTTTTTTTGCATCGGTAAAGTGGCGACCTTGCCCGAAAAGCCAGCGATTTAATGCGGTGAGCACTTGTGAAGTGGACTTCTTTACGCTCCAGGAATCGGGCGTGGAATAGTAATCTGACAGAAAATTATGTACGCAGGTTTCACTGGCTTCCTTACCCGCTTCTGCCGCGCTAACACCATCAGCAATCACTGCTACAGCACCTTTATTGCTGAGTACATTACCTTTAGGAATCCGAATGCCGATAGCATCCTCATTGTCAGGTTTGACCCCTGCGACAGAGCGCTGGCCCACGGTAAAGGTTAGCTCACCATCAGCATGCAGTCCTGACATTAATTTCTCCGTATCGATCGTTCATCAAGAAGGCCCAATTAATAGGGAGAAAAACCTCCTTTTTAATTGGGCCTGACGCTTAGGGCTAGTGCACTTCGATTAACTGTACAGTCCCGTCTGGCATAATTTCGGCCATCGTACTGCTAGGTTCATCTAAAAACATTGAAGCAGCAGCGGCAAAGGCAATGCCGACAGCAATAGTCATGAAGAATACGGAAGGTGAGACCAAAGAAAATACCGTGAGAAATAAAACCGCGCCAATATTACCGTAAGCTCCAACCATACCGGCGATTTGCCCGGTGAGACGACGTTTAATTAAGGGTACAACAGCAAATACACACCCAGCAGCTGCACCAAGGAAAAAGGAACTTACCATCATGACAGCTACAGCCATCGCGATGGGCCAGTCGCCAGTTATTTGCGACATACCAAAGAAACCGATGGAGGCACCACAAAGCAATACAACCAATGATGTTTTACGACCAAATTTATCACTAATAAAACCACCTGAAGGGCAAGATAGTACATCAGTTATAGCAAAACACGCGCCAAACATACCGGCCAAGGAAATAGGTATCAAAAAGGTATCTTTGAAAAACAATGGCAACATGGAGACTACCGCCAGTTCAGAACCAAAAGTTACGGCATAGGCGATACTCAAGATAGCGACTTGTTTGAACTTATATTGCAGAACTTTTTCAACAGGTTTATGAAAAATTTCCCGATTAACTTTATATATCTGGCTGGCTTGAAACGTATAGATAGCAACTAACACGCCGTATATAATATTTGCAGCTAAGTCACTTAACAAACCTAGTCCAGCAACTTTCCAAGTTAATACCGCAAGTGCTCCGTACATAGGAACATTCATAGCCAGGTAGAAAAAGAAATCGCGCTTACTAGTAACTTCTAATCCACCAGATTTGTTAGGTTTGAAATAAGTAGATCCTACTGGAGTATCTCTTACAGATGTATAATAGATGCCTGAATAAATCAGTGCGATAACACCGGTTAACGCAGTGGCATAACGCCAGCCATCATCTCCACCAAACATTACTGCAATTGTCGGCAAAGAAAGCGCTGCGACCGCAGAGCCTACATTACCCATACCTTTGTAGATACCTTCAGCCAACCCTAATTGTCGGGCTGGATACCACTCACTGATCATACGGATACCGATAACAAACCCCGCACCCACAAACCCCATTAAGAAGCGAGCTAGCGCTAGCACTTCAAAACTTGTTGCGGTAGCAAAGAAGAAACAAAGGCCTGCCGTTGACACTAACATCGCAGTGTAGGTTTTTCGTGGACCATAAACGTCCACCAACATACCGGTAATAATTCGTGCCGGAATGGTAAGGGCTACGTTGAGAATTAATAGTGTTTTGATCTGTTGATCAGATAAGCCCATGGACTCTTGAATTGCTACCAAAAGAGGCGCATGGCTAAACCAGACCAAGAAGGTCACAAAAAAGGCAAACCAGGTGGTATGTAATATTTTGGCTCTACCCGTAAAGGAGAGAAAATTCGCTCTTAAGCTAGTGTCAGTCATTTTTACCGTTCCAGAAATATAAAATTTTAACCTGACATCCCCATAAGCAATAATGATGCCATAGGGCTAACTCTATGATTCTTTGCGTATTTTGGTGGCTGGTGATGGCTGCATGCACATTAATGGACCGTGCATGCACCAACAAAGACTGATATGGAGTATTGAAATAGTGGCTTGTCACCTGAATAGAGCGATTTGTAACAAAACCACCGCAATACCCCGCTACCCTTTAATCAACAACTTTGGGTTACTTCATATAAATGCCGCTTTATCGAAACCTATATTTTACTCCACTGCTGTCCCACAGTTTGACATAAAAAAGGCCTAATTCTCGATAAGTGTTACAATGCAAGTGCGAACAAACAACGTAATACAAAAGGAAAATTAGGCCTTGGCACATAATAACACA
>MAAB01029646.1_pt1 | contig 34894 bp, 24 predicted proteins | sample 1115991 | NCBI WGS metagenome assembly MAAB01 (sample SAMN04961124, study PRJNA320927) | seawater metagenome | isolation source: sample BD02T18 sea water enriched with oil for 18 days | place: USA:Gulf of Mexico | collected 2013-07-27
ACCTGATTTTTCTTTGCCTGCGTTAGCATCTGCGGCTTGTACAGCACTTACTGAACTTAAAGCTACAAATAGCGAAAAGATAATTTTTTTCATTGAGTTGCTCTCTGCTTGTCATTAATCACTTAGCTACTTGAACCAAATATCAGCTATATAATTAAGAAATGATAAAAAAGTATGATGGATGTGTCGGCATTTTACACGAATATTAGTCCTGTGTAATAGTGGATAAGTAAAAATTGAGCAAAAAAAACCATAAATTCACAGTTTTATGCATTTTTTTAATAATAAAAGCCGTAGAAAAACGCTATAATGGCGAAAATTTTACACGAGTAAAGCCCTTGTCTTCTACAAAGATACATTTAACTAAAGCCGCCTTTACCATTAGCGCTCCAGATATTCGTCGTTTACCAGCTGACTCTGGTATTGAAGTTGCCTTTGCTGGGCGTTCTAATGCGGGTAAATCAAGCGCTTTGAATACGCTAACCAATCAACGCGGTTTAGCTCGAATTAGTAAAACTCCTGGTCGTACTCAGCTTATCAATGTCTTTGAAGTAGCAGAGAATCGCCGCCTTGTCGATTTGCCAGGTTATGGTTTTGCTCAAGTACCCTTAGCAATGAAGAAAAAGTGGCAAAAAGCACTGGGTGAATATTTAGAAAAACGTCAATGTCTGAAAGGCATAGTGGTCTTGATGGATATTCGTCACCCATTAAAAGACTTAGATATGGATCTAATACAGTGGGCCGCAGATAGTGACTTACCGGTTTTAGCTTTATTAACCAAGTGTGACAAGCTCTCGCAAGGTAAACGTAGCGCTGAAGTATTAGCCGTGAAAAAAGCATTATCAACATTAAATGCTGATATTAAAGTTCAGGCCTTTTCATCACTCAAATATACAGGCAAAGAACAAGCGGATGCCATTATTTGTGGTTGGCTTGAACAAGAAGCACAAGACTATGAATCACCAGAAGAAGGTGATTTTGATGAATCTTTTGAAGGTGAGTAATATTCTGCAGAAGTAAATGTTAAGTTTGCCTATCGCACCGCTAAAAAGGAGAAAGCATAACGCTATTCTCCTTTTTTAAGATTTCTCACTTTAGCAATCACCCAATTTTTTAAACTGTAGTTCAACCAAGCGTTGATATAATTCACATTGCTTCAACAATGATTGGTGATTGCCAGTATCTATTATCTTACCTTGTTCTAACACGGCAATCTTATCTGCATGTTGAATTGTCGATAGTCGGTGTGCAATGATAATCGTTGTGCGGCCACGCATCAACTCTTCTAACGCTTGTTGTACGTGCTGTTCGCTTTCACTATCAAGGGCACTGGTCGCCTCATCTAGTAATAAAATGTGCGGATCTTTTAATATTGCACGTGCAATCGCAATACGTTGACGCTGACCGCCGGATAACCGCACTCCACGTTCACCTAGAAAGCTGTTATAACCTTCAGGTAAGTTAATAATAAACTCATGAGCATGAGCTTTTTTAGCTGCTGAAATTACTTCTTCATCACTAGCATCAGGTTTGCCGTAACGAATATTATGAAAAACGTCACTACTAAATAGCGCAGGTTGTTGTGGTACTAAGGCCATTTGTTGACGAAGGTCTTTTGGATCAAGTTGCTTTATATCGACACCACCTAAGGTAATACGACCAGCTTGTGGATCATAAAAGCGTTGCAATAATTCAAATAATGTAGTTTTACCTGCACCAGACGGGCCGACAAGCGCTAATACTTTACCTTGTTCAGCCGTTAGGCTCAGTGCTTGGGTTGCTGCCTGATCTGGTCGAGAAGGGTAATTAAAACTAACCGCTTCAAAGGCAATTTGGGCATTTAATTCTTTAGCTGAGCTAGCATCTTCAATTGGGGGGAGAATATGACTTTCAACCTGTAATATCTCAATTAACCTTTCGGTAGCACCTGCAGCACGTTGTAATTCCCCTAATACTTCAGAAATAGTTGCTAGTGAAGAAGCCACCAAAATAGCATAAAAAACAAAAGCGCCTAAATCACCACCGCTCATTTTCCCCTGAATGACATCACTTCCACCGACCCATAACATGCCAGTAATTGCACCAAAAACTATAATAATGACGCCAGCAATTAATGTGGCACGTTGTTTTATACGATTTCGTCCAATTGAAAAGGACTTTTCAACTTCCTCACCAAAGGAGTGTCTTTCATGCGCTTCATGAGTATAACTTTGAACAGTTTTTATATGCTCAATTGCCTCCCCTGCATAGCTACCTACATCGGCCATCGAGTCTTGGCTTTTACGTGATAATTTTCTGACCTTACGACCATAGAATAATATAGGTACTAAAATAAAAGGTACTGACAGCAAAACAATAAAAGTTAACTTGATATTGGTAGCAAATAGCATCACTAAAGCACCTAATAGCATGAGTACACTTCGAATGGCCATAGAAAAAGAAGAGCCAATAATGCTTTGCAGTAAAGTAGTATCAGTGGTAATACGCGACATAATATCGCCGCTGCCATTTGTTTCAAAATAGCTGGGGTGCAAGGTTATGACATGATTAAAAACGGCCAAGCGAATATCAGCACTGACTCGCTCACCTAACCAAGAAACCAAGTAGAAGCGGAAAAATGTTCCTCCAGCAATTAACACCGTAATAACCAATATAAATTGTACTGCTTGCTGTAATTGCTCTATAGATTGTTGCGCAAAACCCTCATCGATAAGCATTCTCACCCCTTGACCTACTGAGAGCATGACACCTGCGGTAAATAGCAGGGCAATAAAAGCGGCTATCACCTGGCTTTTATAAGGGCGAATGAACTGTATTAGCTCCAACAGAATGGAGATCTTTTTATTTTTCGAACTTTCTAGTGAAGTATGCTCAGCTAGATCATTAGCAGTAGATTGATCAGACATAAAATCTCAGGGGTTGTTATTCCAATGGAATTAATTGTTCGGCCATCTAAGATGGTCTACCTATTCAATTGGTATTACTAGTCATTAAGGGTATCAGTGACAAGTACAAGAATTAATGATCAGTAGTTTACGCTTTACATCCGCATTGAACTAGAAAGTTTTACTTGAATCCGATGTAAAAAATGTAACAGAAAGAAATACTGTGGCAGAGAGTTGATGTTTTCGCAGATAAAAAAAAGCCGATGGTATTTTCAGAACTATTAGTAGTTGTGAATCGCATCGGCAAAGCTTATGGGGAAGCTACAAAAAAATTATTACAATAAGTGTTCGCTTAAGAACAAGGTAATTATAGAGTAACAACTCTACACAAGTAAAGCGATTTATAGAGTAATTACTCTTTTTCTTTGATTTAGATCATTATTGAACGATTTGTTTATATATTAACCATGAACATTAATAATACTAGCGACAGAAAATGAACTTTTAATGTTTTGTATATACAAATTGCAAGGACGTAGGTAGGTTTAAGAGTAGAAAGTAATCACTTATTTTTGATTATATCTTTTCTGCTAATACATCCAATAATTAAATCACATTGATATTGCCAATATGACTAGATGTATTACGTTAATTAAGAGCCAATAAAATGCTGTTAAGCACCTTTAAACTAGCCTCTTGATAGCAAGGCATTATTTACAATATGTGAGGATTCATGTATTTTAACAAAAAATTTACATTGGTATGGTTATTTGAAATACCAATATAAGTCATTAAAAATCATATTCAGCTCATACCAGTCTGATGTTAACTTTTATTAAGGAAAATAAATGTTAAAAAAATACTATAACCCACTTCTTTGTTTGGCTTTCACTGTCTTAATTTCCGCTTGTGGCGGGGGTGGTGAAGACGCTGAATCAACGCCAACTAAAACTTCAGTAACAAATACCGCTCCAACAATAAGTGACTATACTAGCACATATCAAATGGTTGAAAACAATGCACTTATTATTGATAGTCTCACTGTTTATGATGCTGAAAATGATAACTTAACTTCGAGTTTTACTGGGGATGATGCCGATCTTTTCAGTTTTAACATAGCGACAGGGAAGCTTTCGTTCAAATCTGCTCCTGATTATGAAACTCCCTCAGATAGTGATCTGGATAATAGATATAATGTAGAACTTACTATTTCTGATAGTGAATTGACAGTCACTGCAAGCATAGAAGTTACTATTATTAATGACATTTCGATTGAGATTATATCTCCTGTTGAAAACAGTAATATAGGTGGCGATGATACTTATAAGGTAATTGCCAAAATTGCAGAACATGAGTCTGGTGTTGTGACAGTAGGGGTCGATGCACAGGTATTAATAAATGGTCATTCTGCCACATCAATCGATGATTCAGGAAAATATTGGCTGCAAGAAGTTAAAAATCCTGCCAAAGCGAGCATTACCGCTGAGGTTATAATTGATGGTATTACTTACTCAGATGCCATTTCAGTGCAAGGATTACAACCATTGGTGTCAGTTAAGGAAATAGCTGTAGATAACACTAATGGTTTTATGTATCTAAATGATCAAGGTACACGTTTAATCGTAAAAGTGAACCTTGATGGCAGTTCATCTACGGTTATTTTTGACCCAAAGAAATATGGGTATTCTTGGGTATCTTCGATTTTACTAGATAGCACTAATAATCGCTTGTTAGCCGTTATGGATGTGCCTAGATCAGATGGTAGTATATGGTTTGTTAAGAGCCTTGTTGCCATAGATTTAACGACTAAAGCACATTCAATTCTTTCAGGTGAGCTCGTAGGTACAGGAGATTTACTAAGTAATAATTCGGGCCAAATGGCTTTGTACAATGAAGCAGTATTAATTCCCGACTATAATAATAAATCATTAGTTGAAGTTAATTTATTAACAGGAAATAGAGCAACTCTTTCCAGTGTTGCTATAGGAGCAGGGCCCGTATTGGAAATGCCAAATGGCTTGGCCGTGAATTCTGAGAATAATTTAGCTTATGTTTCCTCAAATTCGACGATGCTAGAAGTTGATCTTCTTACGGGGAATAGAATAATAATTGGTGATAATAAAACCGGTTCTGGTACAGCATTAGAGTCACCAGAGAATTTATTTTTTGATGGTAAGAATAATCGTTTAATATTTTCAAATCGGGGGGAAGGCATTACGGCACTTAGTTTGACCACTAAAGAGCGCATATCATTACCAACACCTCTAGAGTCGCGTTCACTTGGTTTAGGTGATAATGAAAGTTTCTATACCTTCAATTACAAAGACAACTCTATTAATACAGGCGTGTTAGGGGAAGATAAATTTGAAAAGGTCATTGCGATTAAAACGGGTCAAGGCCTTCAAATCAATAATGGTTATAGCATTGAATTCTCGAACAAATCACAAGCATTGTTTTTTAATAGCCACGGTGTTTATAACTTTGATCTTCTAAAGCAGACGGTAAGCAATTTAACTACAGGAACTTCTGATGTTGTTAATCAAATTGGTTTAGCTTTAAATACGGATGATAATAGTTTAATTATCATTAATAATTCAGAAATTAATGAGCCATCATTATTGTTCGTAAGTACAGAAGGTACTAAACGAGAAGTTATAACTGAGTATAGTGTTGAAGATGAAGTTAATCTTATCAATCCAATTGATGTTGTTCTAGATGATAAAAATACTTATGCCTATATTCTCGATGCGCCAAATTATCAAAATAATGAAGCAGAAGTAAATATAATACAAGTCGAACTGGCGACAGGTATTAAAACACTTATCTCAAGCAATGCAACTCATTCAGGTGTTGCTTTCAATAAGCCTAATTCAATTTCTTTTCAATCAAATAGTAAGAGCTTACTTGTTATTCAAAGCCCATCAGATGAAATGGGTGTTGATATTATTAAGATAGATATCGCTAGCGGTGAAAGATCTTTAATAGCTAATGATATTGATACTAGAGTAATGTCAGCAGTTAATGACTCTTTATTTTTGGAAGATGAAGCCTTTGTCATTATGGGTTGGAGATTTATTTATAAAGTAAACTTAACTACTGGCGTGAGTAGCTTATTGTCATCAAATGGAGTAGGAGGCGGGGTGCCTTTCGGTCAGTTATCAGCAATAAGTTATGATAGTAATAAAAATAGACTATTTGCCATTGATACTGAATTAAAAGGAATTTTTGCTATTGATATTTCTACAGGCAATAGAAGCTTATTAGTTTCTGGAAATTAATTACTTGACTCGCCTCTACTATAAAGTAGAGGCTTTCTATGGCTACTAGATACCTTTATATTATTTAAAAAATCATGCGCTTAACTTAGGTGTAGATTGTTTTTTTAACTTACAACTTGCTACATTGAATCTAATTACTAGATGTTTTAAATGGTTTGAATAATCGCGCTTTAACTGATCGCCAATGCGTTTTGGGTATTCTAGGGGCTAGTGTTAATAAATGCTGGTATTCAAGCTCTGTTGGGGTGACTTCACCGCCATGGGCAAGAATAATACTCTGAGGCTTTAATGCGATAATTTTATGAAGTGAAGCACGATACCTATTCGGGTAAAAAATAGGGAAAGGGGGAATGAATCTATTTTTAACCTTCACTATTAAATCAGCAACATAGATTTTATTGCTAGGTAAGTGGTGTAAAGAGATATCTCTATCTGTATGGCCTTGGGTAGCGAGTGCTTTCCATTCAGAAAAACCAGGTATTTGCTCACCATCATTAAGCTTATAATCGGCGATTAATTGACTAGAATACCAAAAGTTGAGGCGAGGTTTCTTCATGCGCTTTGCTACCCATTTAGCTAATAGTATGTCGGTAAGGTGCATGAGACGACCATCAATACCTGAATACCATTGTCCACTGACATTGGCCGCTGCTACTTTACAGCCCGTGAGCTTTCGCAGTTTATTGGCAGCACCTGCATGATCTGGATGCATGTGTGTTACTACAACTAACGATAAATCATTGAAAGGCCGTTGTAAGGTCTTAGTGATAAATTGCTTAAGCATTGAAATGTCTGAACGACAGCATCCATCAAGCAATAGCAGCTTGTTGGGGTACTCAGCGAGTAAAATAGTTTGGATGTGCCCATCTATGTGGTGTAATTTCATAATGATAGTACAGTTCAGTCATAATTTAATTATCGCTTTATACTGTAAAAGAAAAGCTATGCCTCTGCACTCTATTTACTTACTTTTAACATAATACTGACTATGGCTGAGCTTTATAGCAGCAAGCTAGACAAGTAAATTTATCAGAAAGAGGATATTGGCTTTTGACACTGCATAGCCACCTACTTACTTCCAGCGGATGGCTATGCAGGATAATTAATAGCGCTAATTAAGAACTTTCTGCAAAGCTTCATCTGAGACTTGCACTTCACCTACAGCAAGCTTTTGCCTTTTTCGCGCGAGTAATAAATAGAAGCTTGGTAAAATGAACAAGGTAAATATTGTTCCAATGAACATGCCTGCCACTAAAATAATACCAATACTATTACGTGCTTCTGCACCCGCTCCCGTCACCAATACTAAAGGAAAATGACCTAAAATAGTGGCTGCTGTAGTCATCAAAATAGGACGTAAACGTGTTGTCGCGGCTTCAGTTACGGCTGCGAGTTTATTGGCACCGAGCTCTTGGGCATGATTAGCAAACTCAACAATCAAAATACCATTTTTAGCAATTAATCCAATTAAGGTGATTAACCCTATTTGGGAGTATATGTTAATGGTGGTTAATTCAATATAAGGAATAAGTAGGGCACCTGATAAAGCTAATGGTACACAGCCAAGTAATACCACTAATGGGTCTCTGAAACTATTAAATTGTATCGCAAGTACTAGAAATACAATTAATAAAGATATTCCCAGTACCATAATTAACGTATTACCTTCTTTACGTAATTGCCTAGATTCTCCTGCGTAATCAATCGAGTAACCTAAAGGCAATATTTCTTTTGCGGCATCTTCTATCGCTGATAACGCCGCTTCTTTATTAGAGCCTGGTGCAACACCTCCGTAGACCCTAAAAGATGTTTGTTGCGCAAAGGTACCTAGTTGTCTCGGCACTGTTTTCCATTGTAAATCTGCTATCGCTGAAACAGGCATCAACTCACCAGAAGGTAGTTTAATATCCAATGATAAAATTGCTTCGGTTTTACTGCGCACCTCGTCATTAACAATAGGGATCACTCGATATGCTTTACCGTCTGAATCAAAACGATTAACAAAGTTGCTCGATAATAAAATACCTAATTGTTCGCTAATTTCGCCGACATTCATACCTAAATCAGCAATTTTTTCTCGATTTAATTGCAACTCTACTTGCGGTAAATCCATTTTCAAGTCGGTATCGGCAAAGAGGAATTTACCACTGGAAAATGCTGCGCCAACCAGTTGATCTGCATATTGCTTCATTTCACTATACGGTGCAGTGGCTTTAACAATCATTTCAATTTCAAACTGACCCGAACTCGGTAATGAAGAGGGTAAAATTGGAAACATGTTCAGTCCCGGGATTTGCGATAACTTACCGTAAATTTTCGGCACTAAAGATTGCGCACTGTAATCACGGTTTTCAGCATTATCTAACTCTAAACCGCCAAAACCACCGCCACCAAAAATGATTTGCCATATTTGTTTACCGCCTTCAATCTCCTGTAGACTCTCAATAACTGGGTTCATTTGCGCTACGTTATAAGCCATTGACGCATCTGGTGGCGATTGAATGACAAACATAACAGTGGCTTGATCTTCTATTGGCGCCAATTCTTTTTTAGAGTCGAGATAAAAAGGGATAGTAAGCAATGAAATGACTAACGCTATTAAAAATACTTGTCCTTGCCATTTAAATATATGGGTTAATAATTGGCCATATCGTCGTTGTATTCTTTCAAAAAGGTGATTAACTTTAGCGGTTAACCAACTCTCTTCGCCACCCTTAGGGGAAACATAAGCACTCATAATGGGTGACAAGGTAATAGCAACAATACCCGAAATGATGACGGCGATAGCGAGGGTAAAAGCAAATTCTTTGAATAGTACGCCTGTTAGCCCTGATAAAAAGCCAATAGGTGCATAAACGGCAGCCAGCGTTAATGTCATTGAAATAATCGGTACAAGTAGTTGGCGGGAGCTAATGAGTGCCGCATCGAATTTTGATAAACCTTGGCGCATCAAGCGTGCAACGTTTTCAACCACTACAATGGCATCATCTACCACTAAACCAACGGACAATACTATCGCTAAAACGGTTAATAGGTTTAATGAAAAGCCCATTATGGCCATAGCGGCAATTGCCCCTAAAATAGAAATAGGTATGGTAATTAAAGGCACTATGGCACTTCTAAATGAACCCATAAGTAGTACAACGACTAAGCCAACTAAAAGAACTGTTTCGGCCAAGGTGGTAAAAATCTCTTTCAATGCATCGCGCATGTATAACGTGCCGTCGTAGGCATAATCAATTGATAAACCGTGGGGTAGTGTTTTATTTAGTTCATCAATTTTTTTATATAATCTATCACCAATAGCAATTTCATTAGCCCCAGGTAAGGGCCAAATCGAAATGTAGACAGCATCTTTATCGTTTAACCTTGCAGTAACACTGGTATCTTCTGCAGCCAATTCAACCTTTGCAACATCTTTTAAATAAATAGTCGCGCCATCAACTTCACTAATGACAAGTTGTTGAAACTCTTCAACACTACTAAGTTGGGTATTGGCAACGATATCAATTTTCTGACGAGTGTTTTCAACATAGCCCATAGTGGCTATGGTGTTGTTTTTTGCCAAGGCTTCATAGACATTACTAGCACTTAAGTTAAATACTTGTAGCGCCTGAGCATTTAGCCATACACGCATTGCCGGAGTTCTCGCGCCTTCAATACCAACGCGTTGTACGCCCTCAATCGCATTTAAAACAGGGTTTACTTGGCGAGTTAGATAGTCGGTAATACGGGATAAGTCATTACCATTGGCTTGGACATTTAAGTAAAAAACAGCAAAAGGTCTATCCGCTCGACTTACAGACACTACAGGATCTTGAGCACCTTGTGGTAATTCAAAACGAATTTGACCTAAACGTGCTGTTAATTCGGCTAATGCCAATGTTGAATTTTCATTTAGCTTGAGCCAAGCCGTTACTTTAGAACTGCCAGAAGTACTTGTTGAATCAACGTACTCTACACCAGGCACAGTAGCGGCGGCACGCTCAATGGGCTCGGTGATAAAACCTTTGACCACATCAGCAGATGCACCAATATAATAAGTGTCAATCACTAATGAAGCACTGTCTATTTTAGGGAATTGTAAAACTGGAATTTTACTTGCAGACCAAAGGCCTGCGATACAAATAATGATAGATAAGACAATTGCAACAACAGGACGTCTTACAAAGATGTCCATTATAGATGGTTTACTCTCTTGCATCATAATCCCTTATTCTTGTGCGATAGCTTCAGAGACTACCGCTTGAGTCTTTTCTTCGTTCACATCACTAGCGACTTCATCAGCTAGGTATACTTTCATACCTGGAAATAACTTGAATGCACCTTTGTTGGCGACAAGTTGTCCTGCTGTTACACCTGAAAGGATCATGACCTGCTCACCATGTCGCTCACCCAACTCAACGGGGACTTGTTTAGCGCGATAGTTACCCTCTTCATCAGTCTCTAAAACAAAAACATAGTTACCTAATGCATCACGTTTTATCGCTAAATCAGGTACAACGGCAAGAGTGGTTTCATTCGCAATGGGCACAATCACCGACACCAAGGTGTTCGGCTTTAAGGCCAAGGTTTCTGATGGTAGTTGTACACGATACTTTAGGTGACGTGACTGACGAGATAACTGTGGGTCTATTGCGATAATTTTGGCTTCGAACACTGTATCTTGATTAATAGGACTAATCTTGACCGTCGAAGATAAACCTAATTCTTGGTAAAGTTGTGGCAGATTAAAATCAATCCAAGTGAAATCATTAACCCCTACCAGTTCAAGTACTTGACTATTTTTATCTAAATATTGACCAATTTCTAGTGAGTGAATACCGATTCTAGCGGTGAATGGTGCAGTTAATGTCTTCTTATCGATGGCAGTAGTGATAGCTGATATGTCTGCTTTAGCTATTTGTACTGCAGCGCGGGCCTGATCAACCTGTTCTTCACTAATGCCACGGTTATTATGCAATTTAATATTACGATTTAACGTTTGTTGGTTTAATGTCAGTGTCGCTTCAGCCGCCATTAAGCGCGCATCTTCGTCACGATGGTCTAATTCGAGCAATACTTGTCCTTTATTAACAATCTGACCTGAGGTTGCATTTAAACGAGTAATTTCGCCAGCCAATTCGTTGTTGAGCATTAAAAATTTAAATGCTTGTACCTCGCCACTGACTTGAATATTTTTTTGGTAGTTCATATTAACTACCTGCACAGCGGTTACTGTTGCCGCCATCTCAGGCATATTTGCAGCTTGCTCATTGGCAGCTTGTTGTAGCGATGCTTTGTAGCTATATAAGCCAAAAATTGTGCCGGCTAATATAATAATCACTAAAAGCCATTTAGTTATATTCATGATTGTTCCTTTATCTTTTTATTCAAACACTTAAGTTATATGTTTAAGTGGTTTTGTGTTTGTCAGCTGCTTCGTTTGATTCTCTTTATGGAAGTAAATCAATGCAGACTCTTAATTTATTATCTAAGTTGTGCGTCTGCTAAGTGCAGACAAACTTTTTCAATATCATCATTTGAAATCTTTTGTTGCCAATCGTATGTATTCACTAAACGTTTCATGGTGCGAATATGAATATTATCGGCGGCTAGTACTAAGCTATTTCCATCTTCGATATTCTCTTTAAGATCATTATGCCAGCATTGGTGCAAACGTACGGTTTTAAAGTAACCGACCGATAAGGACCAAGTACCTAAATTGATTTCTTCAATATCTCGATTACCTGAGGTTAATTCACCAGAATCCGCAGCGGCTTGTAAAAACTGCTGAAACATAGCTTCGCATTTTTTCCCACAGGCGATCATTCGCGTTAACCAACGCTCTGAACATCGTTTCATCATCGCTTCGGTATTTACAATACTTTCGAGTTGGTTATCAAAGTTATACATTTGAACTTTAGAGAAATCTAATAAGCTTGTTGCTAAAATACGCTCTGGTGTAGTTAAGGGTAATGCGAGTACTTTTTCGAAAACCGATTGTCGCTCTTGATACATGCGCGTAGCTAAGGCAATAAGTACATCTTCTTTACATTGTACAAACTTATAAACCGACCCCATTGACAGACCTGCTAACTTAGCAATAGCAGACATGGAGAAGTCTAATAAACTACTTTCTTCTATTGCTTTAATCGCCGCACAAATGATTAATCTTTCTTGTTCTTCTGCACTAAATCGTGGAGCTGGAGCCATGTAAAACCTATAGGAAATGTTATTCGAATATCGTTCAAATGTTATTCTAACTGACTTATTGCCAAGTTCAAGCATAAAATTTTATTGAGTTACCTGATTGGGAGCTTTCAAGGTTTTTCGTTTAAATAAAATAAACGCTATGAAAAATTAGCTGATGCTCTTTGACATAAAGGTACTGTAGGGATCTTCTTGATAATCTGCGAAGGGCTGGCATGGATGAAAACCAAGTTGCTGATAAAGTTCTTGTGCGGGCAAAAATGCATCCATAGTGCCTGTTTCTAAACTTAGTCTTTGGTAACCTCGGTTAATTGCTTCTGCAAAGATATACTCCAACAGGCACTTGGCGACACCTTGGCGTAAAAAGTCTGTTGAAGTTCGCATGGATTTAATTTCACCATGGGTATTATCTAACTCTTTTAACGCTCCACAACCCGCTAATTCACCATTTTTCCAAACACACAAAAAGGTAATTTCCTTTTGCGCTAATGCCGATAAATCGAGGGCGTGTACACTCTCTGGTGGAGAGTGTGACAACATCTCATGATGATGTTGCTCTAGCAATGCGATGACTGATGGGTGTGTGAGTGATCCTATGCAGACTTTCATTCTTTCCTTAAAATATTTGAATTTTCTGAGTTAATGTACATGAAATACTTCGCCTATCGGGAGCGCATTAGCAAGCTAATGACAAAAGCAAATAAGTAAATCCGCTTAATACCAAGCAACTTTATAGCAATACAGCGATATAAACTTCATTATTTTCTGTTTTGTTTCTTGGTTTCTTTTAATAAAGCTTCTTCAAACTCTTCCGGAAATAAGACTAAGCCTTGATTATCTTGATTTGGAAAAGCAACTAATGCTAGTTCGTCATCTGCTAAGCCCGTACTCCAACGGCTGTACCATTTATTCAATGATATAGCTTCAGCTTTACATTCTTGCCATTCATCCGTTGCCCAGCGCTGGGCAAATTCCTCGTTTGGCCATACAGGCACACAATCTTCATCTTCAGTATTTAGCATTACACATCCATGGTTGTCAGCTAATATCCAAATTTCTTTGTTACTAATTACTTGTTGAAGTAGGTAATTTAAACGTTTTTCTTCATCGTACTTTTCTATCGTATTGAGTTGATCGCTGCTGATTGACATAGTTGCCTAGGAGGTTTGTATTGATGAGCAATATTTTACCGTGTTAGTGCTAGGCAAACAACATGAATGAGTTTGCCCACTACATAATAGGAATTAGCATTGTTGGTTAATGACTTATCTTTTTTCTGCTAGAAACTAGACCACTTGACAGTAGACGTATGGGAATAATTTTAGGAAAAAGATAAAAATTAGGCAAAAAAAAACCGATAGCAGTGCTATCGGTGACTTAGCTATGAGGAAAGCTAGAATATTCAATTATTACAACAAGCGTCCGCATTAGGGAACGAAGAGAAGTATAGAGTAAACGCTCTATATTCGCAAGTGTTTTTGTAGTTTTATTTCATTCATGTTGCTTTATTACATCGTTTTACTGTTAAATAAATGTCTTTTAAGTATTTATTGCTGATTTAAGACACCTTTGTTTTACTTAGATCAATAAAAAGTCAGTAGGGTGTTTGGTGATTTAGCATGCATACAGTAAACTATCGGCAATTATAGTTTTAACATTGCTTAAAGTGAAAATATCATGTCCACAACAGATCAAAACTCTCAAGCCAGTGACTTACCTACAACGTCAGAAATCCCCGCTAATGTCGACAATGAAAGTACCACTCACTTTGGTTATAAAACGATAGAAAAAGACGATAAAATTTCAATGGTCGCTGGCGTATTTCACTCGGTTGCTAAGCAATATGATGTGATGAATGATTTAATGTCATTTGGTATTCATCGTTTGTGGAAACGTTTTACTATTGATGCAAGTGGCGTACGACCTGGTAATAAGGTCTTAGATCTTGCTGGCGGTACCGGTGATTTAACCGCTAAGTTTTCCAAGTTAGTTGGTCGTGAAGGTAAAGTTATATTAGCTGACATCAACAGTTCTATGCTGAACGTTGGTCGTGACAAACTGCGCGATAAAGGTTTAGTGCAAAATATAGAATATGTACAAGCAAATGCCGAGTATTTACCTTTTGAAGAGAATACTTTTGATATTGTTACTATCGCCTTTGGTCTTCGCAATGTAACAGATAAAGATAAAGCGTTGCGTTCTATTTATTCGGTACTCAAACCAGGTGGTCGTTTACTGGTTTTAGAGTTTTCAAAACCTGAACATGAATTATTGAATAAAGCTTATGATTTTTATTCATTCAATATATTACCTAAAATGGGTGAACTGGTGGCAAAAGATGGTGAAAGTTACCAATACCTAGCAGAATCCATCCGGATGCACCCTGATCAAAGCACCTTAAAAGGCATGATGGAAAATGCTGGTTTTGAACAAACAAGCTTTAAAAACTTAACTGGTGGTGTCGTTGCTTTACACAAAGGTTATAAGTTTTAACCATGGCACCACTTCATAACCAGGCTGTCACTAAAATAAGCAACGACCTATTATTACCACAGGTTGTCACGGCAACCCTTGAATTGATAATTAATAAAGCTCTGAGCTTGAATAATAAATCAGTGTCTTTTGCTGCTGTAGCGCAAAAGACACTGACACTTAACTTGGCGGAGTTACCATTTTCGTTAAGTTTTACGTTAGATAATACTTCAATGCCTGCAGGAATTATTGTTCGCTCTGGTTATGAGTATAGTGATTGCACGATAAATACCAGCGTAAATACGCTTAAAAAATTGAAAACTAACGTGCCTTTGACTCAATTGATTAAAAGGGATGAACTGGATGTTAGTGGTGATATTAAAATAGCACAACAATTTGCCAACATTGCTCAATCACTCGAAATAGATTGGCAAACAGAGCTTGCTAAGCATATTGGTGATGTACCAACTCATAAACTTTTACAGTTTGGTAATAAAATTACTAAATCACTTTCTACCACAGGTAAGCAGCTTGAAGCAGATATTAGTGAGTACCTTGTTCATGAAAAACGGTTAGTCGTAACGAGCTCCCAACTAAATGCTTTTAACCAAATGAGCAAAGATGTTGCTAGTGAAGTTGATACCTTGTCAGCGCGTATTGATAAACTTATCGCAGATACAGCGGGATAATAATTAAATACAAGTCAGCACAAGTCTCTAATATAACATAGGAAATAATCACCACTGTGAGTAGCCAACGTCTTTATCAAATAGTTAAAACTTTCTTGAATTTCGGTTTAGATGACATGGTACCTACAGCTATGTTGCCTTGGTATGCAAAAGTAGGAAGACAAAGTTTATTTTGGTTGAGAAATAAACATAAAGATAAAACCCCAGAGCAGCGGTTTCGTTTAGCGATAGAATCTTTAGGGCCTGTTTTTATTAAATTTGGCCAAATGCTGTCAACGCGACGTGACTTATTGCCTCCTGAATTAGCCGATGAGCTCGCCTTATTACAAGATAAAGTTACCCCTTTTGACGGAGAGCAGGCAAGAGAAATCATTATTGAAGCCATGGGGGCAGATGTTTTTGAAAAACACTTTAAACATTTTGATTTTACTCCATTAGCCTCTGCCTCTATTGCGCAAGTTCATACCGCAACTTTACTGACCGAAGAGCAAGAGACAAATATTGTAATAAAGGTATTACGGCCTAATATCAGTAAAACCATTCTGGCTGATATAAAAGTGATGTCACTGTTTGCTGGCATCGTTGCGCGATGGTTACCTGATGGTAAGCGTTTACGTCCTAAAGAAGTGGTCGAAGAATATCGAAAAACGATTATCGATGAATTGAACCTTAACCGCGAAGCTGCAAATGCCATCCAATTAAAACGTAATTTTGAACAAGGAAGCGAATACGATAAAGCGCTTTATGTTCCTGAAATTTATAGTGAATATAGTTTTGAAAATGTATTGGTAATGGAGCGTATTTATGGCATTGGCGTAGGCGAGGTAGGTACGCTTAATCAGCTTGGTGTAAATATGAAATTACTTGCTGAGCGCGGTGTAGAGGTGTTTTTTACCCAAGTATTTCGTGATAGTTTCTTTCACGCAGATATGCATCCAGGTAATGTTTTTGTCGATGCAACTCACCCTGAAGACCCTACTTGGATTGCTATTGATTGCGGTATTGTTGGCACATTAAATCGGGAAGATAAACGCTATTTAGCTGAAAATTTTGTTGCCTTTTTTAATCGAGATTACCGTAAGGTTGCCCAGCTACATGTAGATTCTGGTTGGGTGCCAGTCAATACTAGCGTTGATGAATTTGAGTTTGCCATTCGCACTGTATGTGAACCTATTTTTAACAAGCCACTGTCGGAAATATCTTTTGGACAAGTGTTAGTCAATTTATTTAATACTGCTCGTCGTTTTAATATGGAAGTGCAACCGCAGCTTGTGTTGCTACAGAAGACCTTACTCTATATTGAAGGGTTAGGACGCCAGCTCTATCCTCAGTTAGATTTATGGCAAACAGCCAAGCCATTTTTAGAAAACTGGGTTAAAGATCAAATGGGTGTTAAAGCCGTTTTAAGTAAAGTTAAAGCGAATTTACCTTTCTGGAATGAAAAACTGCCTGAAATACCTGACTTAGTTTATGACTACTTAAAAACTAGCCGTGAAAACCAGCATCAACAAACGCAGTTAATGCAAACCTTGTTGGTGAGCCAGCGTAAAAATAACTATCGCATTATTTACAGTATTATTGCAGCAGCAGTTATGATTGCCGGAGCTATTCTTTTAACTCATTAGAATTAAATCCTCGCTAACAAAATATAAATTAAGCTGATTGGCATATTTCCTAGTGAAATCGTTTTTCATAATAACGTGAAGTTTCAATGATAGATGTTATTTGATCAGTGTTGTGATTCCTTTATTAACACCATAAATATCGCTTGGATAGAAACCTAAAGTTACATGAAAGTCTTTATCAGATAACAGTAAGTTTTGACGATATTTTGTTGCCTGCGATGATTGAGCAACAACAAAGTATGTGGTTTTATCCTTGATATTTACCCGGCCTAAGCCACTTAAAGATACAGATAAAATTGTCCCAATAGCAACGTCTTTTTTGACTGATTGGTATTCGTATGGATTAATTAACGTCATGTGGAAAGTATGAAGATCTCTTTCGCTTTGATATTGTCGATAACGAGTGAAGTCATCACCTAATATTTTTTGCATTTGGCATAGATATCGCTCAAGATCGGCCTCGCTCACTTTCCCGCCTATATAAGTTAAGCCGCTATTATCAGTTAATTCAACGACTTCTATTTGAATAACTATTGCCTTTTGTATCGCTAGAGGGGTATCAGGCATAGAAGCTTCTTTAGGTTGATTATTGGTGTTTTCAGCTAAAGACTTGCTTATAGTCTTAGCTGATAAACTGGCTTGCCAACATATTATAAAAGTAAACAACAAAACTTTTAAAATAATTACTTTGTTGATTTTATTCATTTATTGTAATCACTTAATTAGACAATAATTTTAGTGTCGATCGTATTACAACTAAAGTTAAACGCTAGCATTGCTCTAGTCAAAAATTAACACTGTAAATATATCATTATGGAACATAGATGAATTCTGTAGTGTTAATGAGTCCCTGGATAATGTCATGCGCCTTGATGAATATTTACAGCTTTTGTATGGGAATAAAAACAACCTAGTCCTCCCAACAATTTATTTTTTAGCTTGCTTGGCTTTTGCTAACTGAGCGCGTAAACCTGCCATGCCTTGTTTATTTGATTGCTCGACATGTTCAGCTGTTTTTTTCTTTGCTGCGCCCAATTCCCAATTTAAATCATCTTGTGGTAATTCATGTAAGAAGCGGCTAGCTTCGGTTCGGGCTACTTCACCAAACTGTCTGCGCTCTCTGGCATAAGTGAATATTAACTCACGTTGAGCTCGTGTAATACCTACATACGCGAGGCGACGCTCTTCTTCCACACCACCTTCATCAATACTGGTTTGATGGGGTAATAAGCCTTCTTCCATACCAATAAGAAATACATAGGGAAACTCGAGACCTTTAGATGCGTGTAAGGTCATTAACTGGACCTGATCGTTACTGTCTTCTTCTTCATTACGCTCCATCATGTCACGTAAGGTCAAACGAGTAACAATTTGTGGTAGGGTCATTGGCTCTTCATCATCACTACCTTCTAGCATTTGCGTTACCCAGCTAAATAGTTCAGTAACATTTTTCATACGCATCTCCGCAGCTTTTGCACTGGGTGAAGTGTCGTATAAGAAGTCTTCGTAATTAATTTGGCGGATCATTGAGCGCAACACTGCTGCAGTATCTCCTCGCTCAGCCTGATCAGCAATGTCAACGAGCCACTGTGTGAAGGCTTGCATCTTCATTAAGCTGTGACCCGTTAAGGTTTGCTCTAAACCCAGCTCAAAACTTGCAGCAAACATACTAATTTGGCGCATATTAGCGTAGGTGCCTAATTTTTCTAATGTTGCTGGGCCTAGTTCCCGTTTAGGCACATTCACAATACGCAAAAAAGCATTATCATCATCAGGGTTAACCAGCACCCGTAAATAAGCCATGATATCTTTAATTTCAGAACGTGAGAAAAATGAGGTACCACCACTGATTTTATATGGGATACGGTTCTGCATCAGTGCTTTTTCAAGTAAACGAGATTGATGGTTACCGCGATAAAGTACAGCATAATCTTTATATTGGCTACGATTCATAAAGCGATGACCAATCAACTCACCAATGACTCGCTCTATTTCATTTTCTTCATTTTTTGCTTGTATGACTCTCAGTTCTACCCCGTAAGCTAACTCGCTAAATAATGCTTTATCGTAGACATGCGGGTTGTTGGCAATCAGAACATTGGCACACTTCAATATACGTCCACTCGAGCGATAGTTTTGCTCAAGTTTAATCAATTTTAGTGTAGGGAAGTCTTTACCGAGCAGAATTAAATTCTCAGGTTTAGCGCCGCGCCATGAATATATAGATTGATCATCATCACCAACTACCGTTAAGCGACCGCGTTCGCCGGTAATATGTTTAACAAGTTCATACTGACTAGCGTTAGTATCTTGATATTCATCAACCAATAGATAGCGAATTTTATTTTGCCAACGCTCTCGTACTTCAGGGTAGTTTTTCATCAACAGTGTCGGGATTAAAATGAGATCGTCAAAATCTAATGCATTGTACGCTTTCATGTGTTTATGATAGCGCTGATAAAACTCAGCATACTCGCTGCTGTCAGCGTCATTTGCGGCTTTTAAAGCATCATCAGGTAAGAATAAATCATTTTTCCAATTTGAAATCTTACTTTGCAGTTGACTCAATAAATCTTTATCGCCATCTAATTCATCAAGGGTTAATTCTTTGAGTAATGCCAGGGTGTCTTGATCATCAAATAAAGTAAATCCAGGTTTGTAACCTAATATTTTTATTTCTCGACGAACAATATCAAGACCAAGTGAGTGAAAGGTAGAAACAGTTAAACCACGTGTTAAATCTCGACCGAGCATTTTTTGAATACGCTCTTTCATTTCTCGTGCTGCTTTATTGGTAAATGTTACCGCAGCAATATTTCGCGCTTTGTAATCACACTTTTGAATAAGGTAGGCAATTTTTTGACAAATAACCCCAGTTTTACCTGAGCCCGCGCCAGCCAACACAAGGCATGGGCCGCTCACAAATTTTACTGCTTCATTTTGTCCTGGATTTAGTTTCATTACTTCTTGGGTTACTTAATTCAAATAAACTTTCATGTGGTCGATTTTACCTGTTTTTAGTCATCGGCAAAACAGTTACAATGATATCAAGTGAAATTGATGAGAAATTATTATGTTGAATGCAAAAAAGATTGAAGATATAGCCAAGCAAGTAACTGAATCTATTCCGCCTGGTTTAAAAAGTATGGCCAATGAAATTGAAGATAAAGCGAAAACTGTTTTACAAAGTAAATTATCACAACTTGATGTCGTCACACGCGAAGAGTTTGATGTGCAAACACAAGTACTAATAAAAACTCGGGTAAAAATAGCAGAACTTGAAGCTAAGTTAGCAGCATTAGAAGAGAAAATAGCGGCGAGTTAACTACACTCAATATCAGCCAGCATCATTAATTAAATACCAAGGACGAGATCATACCATGTCATCTTCTAATGTAGCCCGAACGGTCGGGCCTTCAGCAATTACCTGTTTCAAAGCTTATGATATTCGTGGAAAACTAGGCGAACAATTAAATACCGATATTGCTTATCGAGTTGGTCGTGCTTTTGCCCAGCATACCCAAGCTAAAACCGTGGTCGTGGGTGGTGATATTCGCTTAACCAGTGAAGAGTTAAAGCATGCATTGGCTGAAGGTTTAATGGCAGGTGGTACCAATGTTATTGATTTAGGCTTAGCAGGTACCGAGCACATTTATTTTGCGACCAGTCATTTACAATGTGACGGTGGCATTGTTGTAACGGCTAGTCACAATCCTATTGATTACAATGGTATGAAGCTTGTACGAGAAAACTCAAAACCAATTAGTGGGGATACAGGCCTGTTCGATATCCAAGCACTTGCTGAAAAAAATGACTTTATTGATGTTGCTGCAGTAGGCACGCTAACAACGGCGGATATCTCCCAAGCGTATACCGAGCACTTATTAACCTATATTGAGAATAAAAATATTACACCGTTAAAGTTGGTAGTAAATGCAGGAAATGGCACTGCAGGTCCAGCTCTAGATGTCATTGAAAGAGCTTTTAATGCGCTCAATGTGCCTGTTGAGTTTGTTAAAGTGCATCATCAGCCAGATGGTAATTTCCCAAATGGTATTCCAAATCCATTATTGATAGAAAATCGTGCGGCAACTCGTGATGCAGTCATCAAGCATAACGCTGATATGGGCATTGCTTGGGATGGCGATTTTGATCGTTGCTTCTTGTTTGATGAAAACGGTGAATTTATCGAAGGTTACTATATTGTTGGTTTATTGGCAGATAATTTTTTAAGTAAAATTAAAGGCAGTAAAAGTGAAGCAAAAATCATTCATGATCCTCGCTTAACCTGGAATACTATTGATATTACCGAACAGGCGGGAGGCAAAGCCATTCAAAGTAAAACGGGTCATGCTTTTATTAAAGAACGCATGCGCAGTGAAGATGCTATTTATGGTGGTGAAATGAGCGCACATCATTATTTCCGAGACTTTTTCTATTGTGATAGTGGCATGATCCCTTGGTTGTTAATCGCAGAGCTTATTTGTTTGCGTAAACAGCCTCTTTCTAATTTGGTAAAAGAGCGTATTGCTGCTTACCCATCATCGGGTGAAATTAATAATAAAATTGCAGACCCTAAAGCGGCTATCGCGCGTGTACTAGCTTTCTATCAAGACCAAGCGCAAGTTATTGATAAAACTGATGGTATTAGTATGGAGCTCGGCAATTGGCGTTTTAACTTGCGCAGTAGCAATACTGAACCAGTGGTTCGTTTAAATGTTGAATCTAAAGGTGATGTAGCATTAATGCAGGAAAAGACAGAGCAAGTATTAGCTTTGTTGTTAGCGGAGTAATCTCTTTTTATGGCTGAGGGTTTAATAGCTAAGGGCGTATAATTTTGGACTTAAATTCAAGCTATAGCACGCTTTCATTTAGTGAGTTTGTTGAGCGATATAAAACTGATTATGAACGCCTACCGAAGGCGAGGTTATTTGAATTAACTTTGCCTTGGTTAGTTGCGACAGCAGAATTTATGCTCCCTGAAAATAGCCAAATAATTGTTCATTGTTTGTATCACACAAGTGATGGACAAAAGCCTGTATTAACAATTGCTTGGCCTTTGGTTCATAGCCTTAATAGTAAGAATAAGGTATCTAAACCAGAGATTACCTCACTTACTAGTTTTTATTCTTCGGTTGCTGAACCAATATTCTTCATTTCTCCCAGTAAAGTAGCCATGCGTCAACTGCTTATTCATATAGATAAACAATATCAGTGGCATAGTATGCAGCTTGGTGATTTTGACGAAGGGCTAGTTGAACAAGCATTATTAGAGTATTTTCCTTATCAACGGCTATTTTCTAAAACGGATAACGTCTATCAAAGGGATATAAGTGATTATTCGAGTTATTATCAACAACGACCCAGTCAGCTACGCAATACGATAAGAAGGCGAGAAAAAAAGCTAGCTAAGGCGCATCAATATCGAACTGAAATAATCACCAATGTTGAGGCATTCGATTCAGCATTTTTAGCATATAAAACGATTTACCAGCAAAGCTGGAAAGGTGAAGAATATAGTTTCAATTTTATTAAGAAGGTCTGCCTTTCAGCTATCGCTGAAAATAAATTACGCTTTGGTCTTTTATTTGTTGATGATGAACCAGCAGCTGCGCAGCTGTGGTTCTTGCAAATGGCTGACGATGATAGTGCAGATCAGAAGAATAGTGAACTATTTCAAACGACAGCTTCAATTTTTAAGCTAGCTTATAGCCCTAAATATCAGCAATATTCAGTCGGTTCAATTTTATCTTTAGTGCTATCTGAATATGTCATCAGTAAAGATAAAGCGTCTAATATTGAGTTTGGTATGGGATCTGAAGCTTACAAAAAAGATTGGTTAATCGATAAACGAACTAGGCAAAGTTATCAGATTTTTAATCCTGCCAGTATTTATGGTAAGTTAGCTATTATTCGTTATATTGCAATACCGCGTTTAGTAAAATTTTTCATCAGGAAAAACAAGTAATAATGACTTCTGCACAAGCCTTTGAGCAAACGACCGAGCAATCTAGAGAGCAAACCATTGCACAGCTAATTAAATTACTTATTGCTATTATCCCAAGTTATGATGAAAGCTTCTGGAATGTTGATACCGAATTATTTGGCGCCATTGCTGAATTTGACTCAATGGCTTTAGTCACCTTAATTGGTGAAATAGAAGAGTCATTTGATATTGACTTTGATGATGATGATATCAGTGCGGAGAATTTTTTTTCGGTTGCAAGTTTAGCTGATTTAGTTCTTGAGCAAAGCTAGCTCTTTTTTGACTATGGTATCAACGGACGTTGAATTTTATCACGGCAATAAAGGCCCTCTCTTTCGGATAATTCGTACACCAGAAAACATGGTTGCGCGTCTTTTATTTATTGCACCACTGTTTGAGCAAGCTAATCAAACCCGTCATCATATTACCCGTTCTGCAATTAATGCCTATGGTCAAGGTATACAAAGCATTATTTTTGACCACTTTGGTACAGGCGATAGTCATGGTGAGCTCATTGATGCAAATTTGGCGCTTTGGCAACAAGATATACTTTGTCAGCTTAGAGAGCTTAAAGCTAAGTCTCCTCATGCTATTTATCTATCGTTACCTTTATCAGCAGTTTTATTATTAACCGATGAAATGTTGGCGCTTACTGATGGCATAATGCTTTTACAGCCTGACTTTAATGGTAAACGCTTCGTGCAGCAGCTTAAACGTTTAGCACTAGCTGCTGGGTTAACCGGGGGGAATAGGCCAACAAACACTGGCGCAGAAGCAGAGCAAGTTGTTGAGATTGCTGGCTATGTGATGAAGTCCAAATTATTGGATGAGTTGGCTGGACAACATATTAATAAGTTAGCCGACTTCAATATCGACTGTTATTGGTTCGAATGGCAGGAAAAGTTAGAACCTTTAAGCCCTAGCCGACTAAAACAACAAACTCTCGCGAATAAAAATAATACTTTATTTATTCATCAAATTGATGATGTGAAATTTTGGCTAGCAACTGAATTACAAGTAGCTCAATCATTTTTAGCACAAGAATTATCGCTTTTTTCAACATTAACTGCTTCTGAAGCTGAGGGACGTTGATGAGTGAGCAAGGTGTTATTTTTAATAGTAATGGCAAACAATTAGTTGCTATTGAGCATTTGCCAGAATTAGTAGCGCAAGAGCAACCTAAAAAAGGCATGATAATCGTAGTTGGCGGGCCACAAACTCGCGTTGGAAGTCATCGATTATTTGTTTATTTAGCTCGCGCATTAGCAAAAAAAGGCGTGACAGTTTTTCGTTTTGATTATAGGGGTGCAGGGGACAGTGAAGGTACTGTTAGTACTTTTAGTGATATTCAAGATGATATTGATGCTGCGATTAAAACCTTTCAACTACGTCATAGCGATATTACTGATTTAGCCTTATGGGGGTTATGTGATGCAGCCTCTGCTATCTTGCTTTACCTCAGTGAAAAGCCTGAACAAGCCAAAATAAAACGTATATTTTTAGTAAATCCTTGGGTCAGGCAAGCTCAAACCCAGGCAAAAGCTTATCTTCGCGGTTATTATATTAAACGGTTCTTGAGTAAAAATTTCTGGCAAAAACTATTAACAGGAAAAATTAAAACAAAATCAACCTTTAGTGATATTCAAAAATTCCATCAACAAAGTCAAACCAGCAACAATATTAATAAACAAGATAACTTTGTGACGGAAATGCTACGCGGATTAAATCAATTTTCCGGTACGTGCGATATCTTGCTGAGCGGAAATGATTTAACCGCTGATGAATTTAAGTTATTAATTAAAATTGATAAGCATTGGCGCCATGCAATGGCTCGCGCTACTATTAATAAGCAGACAATTGACCATACGGACCACACTTTTTCTCACCGAGATAAACAAATTGAGCTAATTAGGTTAGTGTGTAATGCTTTTGCAAAATAAAGAGTTAACAGATCGTTAAGAAATTCACTTAAGCTATGTTACTTGCAATGATAAATGCTTTACAATTAAACAATGCATAACATTTTTGTCATAAATTAACACAGAGAAGGAAGCAAAATGAAAATAGGGATTATCGTTGGCACTCGCCCAGAAATAATCAAAATGGCACCCGTTATTCGTGAATGTAAAAAGCGCGGTATTGCCTATTTTATCATCCATTCTAATCAACATTACTCTCAAGAAATGGATAGCATCTTCTTTAAAGAATTGAAATTACCTGCACCTGATTATAATTTAGGTGTTGGCTCTGGTTTGCACAGTAATCAAACGGGCAATATTCTAATTGAGATGGAGCCTATTTTATTACAAGAAAAACCAGATGTAGTATTAGTACAAGGTGATACGAATACCGTATTAGCTGGAGCATTAGCTGCATCCAAACTTGATATTAAAGTTGGTCACATTGAAGCCGGTTTACGTAGTTATGATCGTACTATGCCTGAAGAAACTAATCGTATTCTGACCGACCATATGAGTGAATATTTATTTGCCGTTGGTCCAAATCAGCATGCTATTTTGGCGAAAGAAGGTATTGATAGTGATAAAATTTTCACTGTGGGTAATACTGTATCAGATTCATTATTTCAACATTTGGACATTTCAGCCAGCACAAGTACCATACTGTCTGATTTAGGTGTCGCTTCTGGAGAGTTCTTCCTAGTCACTGCTCACCGAGCTTCTAATGTTGATATTCCGGCAAATTTATTAGAACTGTTAGCATTATTTGATAAATTACACGCAAAGTACAGTCAAACGATTGTTTGGCCAATTCACCCAAGAACCCAAGCTAAGCTCAAAGAGTTTGCGATTGAGTTACCTAGTTACTTGAAGCTTATTCCACCTATTGGTTACTTAGACTTCATTCAACTGCAAAAACATGCACAGTTAATCTTAACTGACTCTGGTGGGATCCAAGAAGAGGCATGTTTATTAGGTGTTCCTTGCATTACTTTACGTGAAAATACTGAACGTCCCGAATCCATTGAAGTGGGCGCCAATGTACTCGTTGGTCGCGATGCAGATAAAGCCTTAGTTGCCGCAGATAGATGGCTTGCTAGTGATGCCGCTAATTGTAACTGGGCTAATCCCTTTGGTGATGGTCATGTTGCTGAAACTATTTTAGATATCATCACTAACTCAGTGCCTAATACTATTGATAAAGAAATCATTGCTAAAAATGAAACCTTAAGTGTTATTGGTATGGGTTACATGGGGTTACCCATTGCAAGCTTGTTGGCTGAAGCAGGGTATAACGTAACGGGTGTCGACTTAAATAGCGATAAAGTTGCTGCTATTAATGACGCACAATGTCCTTTTGATGAAGCTGGTTTACCTGAGCTTATTACTAAAGTTGTTTCGCAAGGTTATTTAACTGCGAGTACTGAAATTCCTTCAAGTGAAACCTATTTAGTTGCTGTGCCGACACCACACAAAGATAATAGTTGTGACCGTAGTTATGTTTTTAGTGCAGTTGATGCTATCGCCAAGGTTGCACAAAGTGGTCAAACCGTAATTGTTGAGTCAACCATATCACCACAAACAAGTATCGCAGTTGCACAACGATTCGCAGATGCAGGTTTGACGATTGACGTAGTTCATTGCCCTGAGCGTGCAATTCCTGGACAAACCTTACATGAACTTGTGCATAACGATAGGATTATCGGTGCGACAAGCGCTAACGCACAGCAGAAAGTTAAGACTATTTACCAAAGTTTTGTTAAAGGTGAAGTATTTTTAACAGACTTGACGACTGCTGAGTGTATCAAATTAGTCGAAAATACCTCTCGTGATGTTGGTATTGCGTTTGCCAATGAGTTATCGCAAATATGTAAGGAGCTTGGTGTTGATGTCTATGAAGTTATCCGTTTAGCCAATCGTCATCCAAGAGTAAATGTATTAACACCAGGACCAGGTGTCGGTGGGCACTGTATACCAATTGATCCATGGTTCTTAGTTGAAAACACTAAGTCGGGAGAGTTTGTTCGTTTAGCACGTGAAATTAATGATAAACGTCCAAGTATCGTGGCAGAGCAAGCTCTATCATTATTATCTGATGCTCAAGGTAACTTGGCAGGTAAAAAAGTCGGTATTTTGGGTGTTGCATACAAGGCAAATGTCGATGACTGTCGAGAATCACCTGCAGATGCAATTCTCGATTACTTTAAGAAAGCAGGTGTTGACATTAATTACCATGACCCATTTGTACCAAATTGGCATTGTGAAAAACAAGAGACGATCAGTGATATTGATAATTGGGCAGATGTGCTTATTTTAGTTACTGACCATGAATGCTACAGTAACTTAAAGGTTTCAAGCCTCTTGCTCAACACAAGAGCTTAACTATAAACCCATTAGCTTTACTGTTAATGGGTTTTATTTTTTGTTAGCTTAATAATAATAACCACAAAAGGAATTTTGACATGAAATTTGTAAATGCCTCTCTCTATTTAAGTGTCGTTCTGGCCATATCCGCTTGTGGGGAGCAAGTCTCTGTTGAATCTCATTTAGAAAATGCGAAAAGCTACTTAAATGAAAATAAAGTTAATGAAAGTATAATCGAATTGAAAAATGCAATTCGAGCAGATACTAAAAATGCTGAAGCACGTTTTTTGCTGGGTCAAACCTATTTAAGTTTAGGTGATGGTCTTGCCGCAGTGAAAGAGTTGGAACGAGCACAGGCATTAAAGTATCCGGATAACAAAGTGCTTCCCTTATTGGCTCGAGCATATATCTTAACTGATAGTGATAGTGATGTAATCGACTTAAGTACCGTTGCTAAAGAACTCGCTGTTGAGGAACGAAGTCAATATTTGGCCTATCAAACGCTAGCTGCACTTCGTAGCGAACAACCAGAACTAGCAGAGCGAAGTGTTGAATTAGCGCAGTCGATTGCTGAACAAAGCCTGTATAGTATGTTGGCTTTGGCTTATTTTCAATTATCAGAAAATAAGTATGATGAAGTAAAAACCCTTATTTCAAGGATTTTAACGATAAATCCTAAGCAAGTAGATGCTCTGATGCTACAAGGGCAAGTTTCTATGGTGACTGAAGAATATCAATTAGCGGTAGATAGCTTTAAACAATTTATGGCGTTACAGCCTCGATTTTCCATGGTGCAATTATTACTCGCTAATGCATTACTTAAAGCAGGGCATGATGAGGAAGCAGAACAACATGCAGATGCTATTTTAGCTACAGTTAATAATCAACCCTTTGCCAACTATATTAAAGCAATGGTTCGCTTCCAAGCCCAAGACTATGCCAAAGCTAGTGAGCATGCCGAAGTAGCACTATCGGCAAACTTTAATCAATTCAATTTAAAATTAGTGGCAGGTGCGAGTGCTTTTTACCTAAAAAATTGGCAGCAAAGTTATCATCACTTAAGTGCAATTATTAAGTATATGCCTAACGACCACCAAGCTCGCCGCATGCTAGCCGTTACTCAGTTAGAGTTAGGCTTAATCGATGAAATTAGTGCCACAATTGGCGATTTTGATGGTACTGATGAAGTTAACGCACAATTTTTATCCTCTTTGAGTTATAAGTTATTAGAGCTAGGTGCAACCACAGAAGCAAAGAAATTACTTGCTCAAGGTGAGCAAGCTCGCTCAGGAAATGCCGCCCATAATGCCCGTCAAGGCATTTTAAAGTTAATGATGAATGACCTTTCGGGCATAGAGAATTTACAAGCTGCGGTTAAGCTCAATCCAGAGCTTGTTGAAGCAGAATTAGCAATAGCATTTTCTGCATTGCAAAGAGGCGATATTCCTAAGGCTAAGGCCATTGCTGATAAATGGAAAAAACAATACCCAGACAAAGCGAGCAGTTTTAACTTATTGGCGAGTATCGCAATAAAAGAAGAAAAATATGATGAAGCTGAGCAAGCGCTTAAGAAAAGTTTAAGTTTAGAGCAGGACAATCTTTTTGCATTGATTGAACAATTACGGATTGCTCGCATGCAAAAGAATATTCCTGTCAGTAAAAACCGGGCTGATTACTTAATCGCTGTCGCTCCGACAAATAATAAAGTTTTAAGACAGTATTTTGGTGTTTATCAAAATGAAATGGCACTAGAAAAACTGACAACGGCTTATGAACTTGAAAAAACAGATATTAATAAAGCAATATTAGTGTCTGAAGCTATGGTGAGTCTGGGGCAATTTAAGCAGGCAGAATCATTACTTGTGTCACTCGAAGATACTGAAAAGCTACCTAAGCGTTATTGGCAAATATTATTGCTTACCTACAAAAAACAACAGAAAATTGAAAAAATACAACCTACGTTAGAAAAGTGGCTAAAAGAGAATCCTTATCATATAGAAGCTGTAGTGTTATTAACAGATTCTTATGCGAGTCAACGAAATTATGATCGCGCTTTAACAGTCATTAAAAGAGGGCTTGAAAATCATAATGACAACTTAGTATTGCAATTAATTCAAATGCAATTATTACTAAACAGTAAGCAAATCTCTCCTGCGAAAAGTCTATATAAAGTGTTAGCAAAAAAAGATATTTACGACGCACTTAAGCAAGGCCTGCTTGGGAGAATACTACTTCTAGAAGAAAACTATGTACAAGCACTACCTAAATTAACTGTGTTGTATCAAACTTACCCGAGCAGTCAAAATGCTATTTATTTAGCTGGAGCTCACTTGGGTAATGATGATAATTCCAAAGCCGTACAAGTATTAGAACATTACTTGACTGTTGAGCCTAATAATAATCGTATTGAAACAATGTTAGCGGGATTATACCTAAAAAATGATAGTAATAAGGCGATCGCTGTTTACGATGACGTTGTTAAGAAGCAACCTAAGAATGTGGTTGCCCATAATAATTTAGCTTGGTTATATTTAGAACAAGATAATATCACTAAAGCCTTAGAACATGCGAAAAAAGCATTTGAATTGGCACCACACATTGCCAATATTGTCGATACTTACGGTAAGGTGTTGTTGGGCTCTGGCGATAAACGGGCGGCCTTGACATATGCTAGTAAAGCGTCAGAAATAGCCAAAGGTAAGGATATAGATATTCAGTTGAATTATGTTGAAGCTCTTATAGCCAATAATCGAATAAACGAAGCTAAAGACTTATTAAGCAAAGCTAATGCCTCAACTGATGAACAAAATAAGAAAAAGTTAGAATTAGAAGCTCAGTTATAGCTTTGTTTTTATAGTCCAAAGAAATGACTGCTATGGCAGTCATTTTTATTTGAATCAAGAGGCTTGAAGTAAGTGCTATTGATTACGTTTTCTTTTTCGTAATAGACATAATAAACATTCTGCAATGAAGTAGGAGTACACTAAGGGATTTATCATGAATAAATTATTTATCACCGCAGCTGTTGTCTTAGCATTGAGTCTTAGTGCCTGTAGCGAACAAAAGACCGCTGAGCAATTAATGGCCAGCGCACATCAACTTAGCCTACAAGGAAAGTATGCAGATGCCATTATAGATTATAAAAATGCAATCCGATTAGTTCCCAAAAGCGCTGAAGCCCGTTTACGATTAGGTCAAGCATACCTAAATCAAGGGAATTATATTAGTGCTGAAAAAGAACTAGATAGGTCGGTAGATCTTGAAGCAAGTTATACGCAAGCAGCAACACTGTTAGCACAGGTAAAAACTCGACTAAATAAGCATAAAGAAGTTGAACGACTCGTTGAGCTAAGTGAGGAGCTTAACGATAATGACTATCTTACTATTTTAAGCTATGCGGGTATGGCCACTCTCGCTAATGGTGATATTACTAAAGCACAAGATTACTTTTCACAAGCCACAGCTATATTAGCTGAGAACCCTTACAACAAACTTTCGCAGGGTTATCTCTCTTATATCAATAGGGATTTTTTACAAGGAATAGAAATTACTAAAAGCTTGTTAAGAGAACAAAGCTCTTACGCTGAGGCCTTTTTGTTACAGGGCTTCTTATATTTTTCTCTACATAATTATGAGCAAGCAAGTGATTCGTTTGAGCAATATCTTGAGCATTATCCGCTAGATCAATCTATCCGATTTTTCTTAGTTAATAGTTTGCTCAAAGCGGGTATGTTTGCCAAAGCGAATATCCTCACTGATGAACTTCTCGTTACTTTTAAAGAATCACCACTTGCTTTACAGTACAAATCTCAAATTGAGTACAATGCGGGAAATTATGCTGAAGCTCAGAGATATGCTAGCCAAGCGGTTAATTATGATGATAGTTTTGTTGTTGCCAACATGATAGCCGGTATTAGCTCTTACCAATTAGATGAATTAGAGCAGGCATACGATCATCTGATTTCTTTAGAAAGTAAATTACCTGCAAATCATCCTATCAATGCTATTTTGTTGTCGATTAAAATAAAATTAGGCCATACCGATGATATCGCTTTATCTGTAGATAAGTTAAAAAACAGTGTTAGTGATGCAGGTTTATTGCAGATCAGCAGTATAGAGTTATTGAAAGCAGGTGATCTTGTTAGTGCGCAATCATTATTAAATAAAGCGACTCAGGTTTCACCGAACAATGCTGATTTGCAAATTAGACAGGGCGCGCTTTTATTAAGTCAAAAAGATTTATCAGGGGTTAAGTCGCTAGAAAATGCCCTTCGCATTGATGCGAGTTTACATGACACTGAATTTGCGTTGGCCCGTCAATACCTTAGGAGTAACGAGGTTTCTAAGGCACAAGTGATAGCAAACAAATGGCTGAAGTCTGAAAACTATCAGGCATCTGGTAATATATTGAACGGCTTGATTGCCATGAAACTAGAAAAAGTAGATGAAGCTGAGAAGTACTTTCAAGGTGCCTTAACATTTGAGCCTAAAAGTATTAGTGCTATTTATAATCTAGCCATCGTAGCTGCATTTAATAAAGAAGTGATACAAGCTATTGCGGGTTTTAAAGAAGTCATTGAACTGAACCCTAATCATCATAATGCTATTCGTCGATATACTGTGCTGCAAACAAGGCAAGGAAATACAGCTGATGCAATTTCTTTTTTAAATGCCATATTTGAAGAAAATAAATTCAATAATAAAGTTCATAAAAATTTAGCTATAGGTTTGGCACAAAATTTACGTATAAGTAAGCAGGTGCCTGCGGCTATTGAGTTATTAGAGTCGATAAAAGTTGAAGATAACTTATCGGCACATTATTGGTCTGTATTAGCCAGTAGTTATACACAAACCCGCCAGTACAATAAAGCGTTGTCTACTTATGAATTAGCTCTGAAAGAGGTGCCAAGAAGCTATATTCTTTATGTTGGTAACATCGCTACCTTAGAAGTGTTAAAGAAGTATCCACAAGCTTTAGCATTAACTAAAATCGCAAATGATTACTTTCCTAATGATAATAATTTGATGACAACATTGGCTTATTTAGAGTTAGCCAATAATAATGTTCAAGCCACTAAGAGACAGTTGAAAGAGCTTCAAGATAAAGGGGTCTCTAATCATCTTATGACAGCTACTGCGGCAAAGGTAGCGCTAAAAGAAAATGATTTTTTTGAAGCGGTAGAGCTCTATAGTGAGCTATATGAAAAAATCCCTAATGCTAACAATGCGATTAACTTAGCAAGAGCATTGCAGTTTTCCAAACAAGGACGTGAGGCTGAGCTCGTTTTGGAAAATTACCTGGTTAAAGAAGTAAATGATAACCGAGTGAGAATGTTACTTGCTGAGCTATATAGTATGAACAATGTAAACAATGATAAATCAGCACAGATTATCAGCACTTATCGAACGATTGTCGACAGACAACCGGATAATCTAGCGGCATTAAATAACCTTGCATGGCAACAATATCAGAGCAATGATATTAAAAGTGCAAAACAAAATATTGAAAAAGCACTATCCTTATCACCTAATAATAGAAGTATTTTAGAGAGTTATGGCGTAATTCTCGTCGCAAATAAGCACTATAAAGAAGCAATTGAAGTGTTATCAGATGTTGTAGATAAAGGTTCAATTGATGTAAGTGCTAAAGTGAGTCTGGTTGAGGCTTATATTGCTGTTAATCAATATGAACAAGCTAAAATGATGTTAAAGGGGTTGAGTTCCCATAATAGTAAGTTGAATGTGAAAATAGCGAAATTAAAGCAGAAAGTTGCTCGATATTAAGCAACTCAGTGAAGGCCTAACGATTGTCAGTAAACTTTACACTCTGCTATCTCGTTATTGAGCTTTTGATAGAAATAACTTATTACCCATTGATTATAAAGTAAAAAAATAACTCTGTTATTCTTGGCATAATAAGTGCTTTAATAATAACAAAATATAAAATAACAAATTTTGATTACCTAAAAAGGAAATTATATGAATTTATTAAAAACTTTTGCTACAGCTTCATTGATTGCTCTTGCGAGTCTTGGCGCTAATGCTTCGCAAATTGTTTCTGGTGGTGTTACTTGGGATCCTGATTTTGATAATGGATTTGAAAGTGATTTTATTTCTACTGGTGTTTTTAAACAATATTATGTTGCTGGTTCAGCACGAGGTAGTATTGCTGTAGGTGATATATTAAGTGATTTTAGCTTAGTAACTTTAGATGATACGTTAGAAGGTTATGGCTTTTTAACAACGTTTAATGGTCAGAACGCATCTCAATACTGTGTTACTTGTGATGTGTTAAGTTTTACTTTCACAGACTTTAAACTAGATGATTTAACTGCTGTAGGTGCACCAATCTTTACTGGTGGTAGTGCTGCTATATATGCTAACTTGGGCGGCCTTCCAACTAGCTATGCTGATGCATCAGATGATTTACTTTGGTTAGAACTAGATGCTGTTGTTAACCCATTAGCCGGTGATGGTGCAGGCTCTACTATTGATGTAGCTGGTACTGTTGTAGGTGGTCTTAATGCAAATGCCTACTTTGATGTTGTTGGTGGTGCAGCGGCAAGCAATTTTGATACTGATGGTGAATTGTTTGGTAGTGACTTAGCGTATAGTGCTACACGTAATGCTGGTCAAGATACCGGTGGCTTTATCATAAATGGTAATTCTATTCCTGAGCCTACTAGTTTAGCAATATTTGGCCTAGGTATTTTAGGTTTAGCTGGCGCAGCTCGTCGTAAAGCTTAAGCTAACTGATTAGTTGAAGCTTGGCTACTAGGCGTAACTATTCATTACCCTATAGATATAAATAACCTCCTCATGGAGGTTTTTTTATATCTGGAAAATGTAAAGTTGATGGTAGGAGTAGATAAATATCAATTCCAATAACTTTTTCCAAACTAAGAACTACGTCAGGAGCGTTATAAGAAACAAAACTTGTGCTGGCAAAGTCATTCAATATCTAGCAAGTTACGCCTTTCTGACAAGAGCGCTGCATGGATGCCATTTATGAAAAATGCGCTGTCTCTAAGGTTTTTAATTCTCGCTGAGTAGGAAAGAACTTAATGGAATTGGTACAAGGTTAGTATTACAAAGGGTGATTAGGCTCTGGTTCCTGTTAGATTACTGATAACCAACTACAAAAAAGCCGCAGTTTAACAAAGTTAAACTGCGGCTTTGGATAACTCTTAAAAAAGCGAAAACTTATTTTAAACCAGCGTAATAAGCTGCTAAGTTTTCCATATCCGCATCAGAAAGTGCCATAACCATACCTTTCATTGTAGGGTCGTTACGTTTGCCTGATTTAAAATCTTTAAGTTGCTTGGTAAGGTAAGCTTCTTTTTGACCAGCTAAGTTAGGGTAAGTTGGTACAGCAGAAATACCAGCAGCACCGTGACAAGCGGCACACATTACTGATTTTCCTTTACCAGCTGCTGCATCACCAG